>Ga0310695_10002314_pt1 | contig 40694 bp, 28 predicted proteins | sample RumenRJG_04DNA_FD_203882 | JGI IMG/M metagenome (GOLD analysis project Ga0310695, IMG submission 203882) | Bovine rumen microbial communities from Lethbridge, Alberta, Canada - RJG_04 (v2) (version 2) | ecosystem: Host-associated > Mammals > Digestive system > Stomach > Rumen | place: Canada...
AGAGCAGGAAACTGCTTCTTTCCTACATACAACTTACTCCCATGAATAAAGCAATAGCAATGGTGCTGGGTGCCATGCTTCTTGGTACCCCAACAATGAAAGCACAGACGATGATTGAGAAAAACAATATCACGCTCGCCAGCGACCAGATGACGCCGGAAGCTCTTTGGGCTATGGGACGCATCGGCTCGTATGCTGTCTCTCCCGACGGCAAGACGCTGGTCTATCAGGTGAGCTACTATAGTGTCAAGGAAAACAAAAGCCACACGATGCTCTTCGTGCAGCCGCTGAAAGCCGGCAAGACGATTGCAAAGGCAACAGCCCTGACCCAAGACGGCAAAAGCGAGACAGATGCCGCATGGATCGAGGGCGGCAAGAAGATCGCCTTCCTTCGCGACGGACAGCTGTGGAAGATGAATGCCGACGGTACCGGTCGCGTGAAGATGACCGACAGCAAGATCGACATCGAGGGATTCCTTTTCTCGCCCGACGGCAGCAAGGTGATCCTCATCAAGAGCCTCCCTTATCACGGCAGCATCCAGAAAAATCCTGATGACCTGCCCAAGGCTACGGGACGCCTCGTCACGGATTTGAACTACCGTCACTGGGATCACTACGTCGAGAGCATGCCGCATCCGTTCGTAGCCAACGTCAATGGCGACAAGGCTGACGACGGCGTCGACATCCTTGAGGGACAACCCTATGAGTGCCCGATGGCTCCCTTCGGTGGTATCGAGCAGCTGGCATGGAGCCCAGATTCCAAACAGATCGCTTATACTTGCCGCAAGAAAGAGGGTGTTGAATACGCCATCTCTACCGATGCCGACATATACTTATATAATATAGGTACGCGCGCGACCCGCAACCTCTGCAAGCCGGAAGGCTACAAAGAGCCGAAGATCGACCCGACAAAGACCATGCGCAATCAGGCCGTCAACCATCAGGATGGCGACATGCAGGTGGGCTACGACGTCAACCCGAAGTTCTCTCCCGACGGCAAATACATTGCCTGGCAGAGCATGAAGAACGACGGCTATGAGAGCGACCGCAACCGTCTCTGTGTCATGGACCTTGCCACTGGCAAGAAGAGCTATGTCACAGAGAAGTTCGACTCCAATGTGGACGACTATATATGGAACAGTGACAGCCGCACGCTGTATTTCCTTGGTTGCTGGCACGCCTGCGTGAATATCTACTCGACCGATCTCAACGGCAACGTCAAGCAGCTTACTGACGGCTGGCACGACTTCGGCTCTCTGAAACTCCTGGCTCCTGGTAAGCTCATCGCTACGCGCCACTCTATGACAGACCCTGACGACATCTATCAGGTCAACATCAATAAGGCTGAGAAAAAGAGCGTTGCTGTCCGTCTCACCGCTGAGAACGACCACATCCTCAACCAGCTTGCCAAGCCTACTATCCAGCAACGTTGGGTGAAGACAACCGATGGCAAGCAGGAACTCGTTTGGATTATCCTGCCGCCACACTTCGACGCTACCAAGAAATATCCTACCCTGCTCTACTGCGAGGGCGGTCCGCAAAGTCCTGTCTCACAGTTCTGGAGCTATCGTTGGAACTTCTCTATTATGGCTGCTCACGGCTATGTCATCGTAGCACCTAACCGCCGTGGCCTTCCCGGCTTCGGTTCTGAGTGGAACGAGGAGATCAGTGGCGACTGGACAGGCCAGTGCATGAAGGACTATCTCAGCGCCATCGACGACGCAACAGCCAACCTGCCTTATGTCGACAAAGACCGTTTGGGTTGCGTAGGCGCTTCTTTTGGCGGCTTCTCCGTTTACTATCTTGCCGGTCATCACGACAAACGTTTCAAGTGTTTCATCGCTCACGACGGCGCCTTCAACCTTGAGTCGATGTATACAGACACCGAGGAGGACTGGTTCTCAAATTGGGAGTATGATGATGCTTACTGGAACAAGGATATGACTGCGAACGCAAAGCGCACCTACGACAACAGTCCTCATAAGTTCGTCGACAAGTGGGATACGCCTATTCTCTGCATCCATGGCGAGAAGGACTACCGCATCAATGCCAACCAAGGCATGGGTGCCTTCAACGCAGCACGTATGCGTGGCATCCCCGCCGAGCTGCTCATCTTCCCTGACGAGAACCACTGGGTGCTCAAACCACAGAATGGTATCCTGTGGCAACGCACGTTCTTCAACTGGCTCGACCGCTGGCTGAAAGACAAGAAATAAATCGCAATCATACAAAAGACAAATAAAAAGGTATCCGTGAAAGAGGTGCCTTGCCTCTTTCACGGTTTCAGAAAAAAAGAGAGAATTCCATTATGACAGAAAAACTTCAACGTATTCTCAGCGACAGCAAGGGTGCCCGTTGGACAGCCCTTTTCATTGTCGCGTTCACCATGATGACCGGTTACTTCATCACCGACGTGATGTCGCCGCTGGAAGTACTTCTTGACAAGCCCGTAGCAGCCGGTGGTCTGGGTTGGACCTCAGACGACTATGGCTTCTTTGCAGGCAGTTACGGTCTCATCAACGTATTCCTGCTCATGCTGTTCTTCGGCGGCATCATCCTCGACAAGATGGGGATTCGCTTCACAGGAATCATGGCTTGCGGTTTGATGGTGATTGGCGTTTTCATCAAATACTATGGCGTGACAGGTGACTTCGGCGATAGTCGTTTCACCCTGAGCTTTGTCAACTTCTCCCTGCCCATGTCTGCGGCAGTAGCCTCATTGGGCTTTGCCATCTTCGGTGTGGGCTGCGAGATCTGCGGTATCACCGTGTCGAAGATCATCACGAAGTGGTTCACCGGTCACGAGCTTGCGCTCGCCATGGGCATTCAGGTAGCCCTCGCCCGATTGGGAACGGCGGGTGCCATGATGGGCGCACTACCCTTTGCCAAAGCTTTCGGCGGTAAGGTTGGTGCTCCGGTGCTCCTCGGCCTGGTGCTGTTGGTGATCGGCTTCCTGTCCTTCATCGTTTACACGGTCATGGACAAGAAGCTTGACAAGAGCGTAGAGGAAGCCAAAGGTGAAAAAGAGTTCGAGAAAGAGAAAGAAACACTCGATGAGGAGACTGACGACGACTTCCACTTCCGCGATCTGAAATACATCTTCTCCAACCCAGGCTTCTGGTGCATCTGTCTCCTCTGCCTGCTGTTCTATAGCGGTGTCTTCCCCTTCTTGAAGTTCGCAACCAAACTGATGATTGCCAACTATGGTGTTTCTGAGGATATGGCTGGTAGTATCCCGAGTCTGATTCCCTTCGGTACTCTCTTGCTTACACCGCTCTTCGGCTCACTCTACGACCGTATCGGCAAGGGCGCAACGCTGATGCTCATCGGCTCGGCCATGTTGGCTGCCGTGCACTTCATCTTTGCTATCCACATCCTGCCCTATGGTTGGTTTGCCGTGATCGTCATGATCATCTTGGGTGTCGCCTTCTCCCTGGTGCCATCTGCCATGTGGCCGAGCGTGCCAAAGATCATCCCGATGAAGCTTTTGGGCTCTGCCTATGCCATCATCTTCTATATTCAGAACATTGGACTGGCTCTCGTGCCTATGTTCATCGGTAAGGTCAACGGTGCAGATCCGAGCTACACAACGAGCATGAGCATCTTCTGTGGTTTCGGTGTGGCCGCTGTCATCATCTCACTCCTGCTGATTGCCGTAGACAAGAAGAAACACTACGGACTGCAGGACGCCAACATCAAGAAATAAACTTCAATTCCCCTCCACAAGGAATCGGAATTCATCCTATTAGAAGCATGGGACTTGTTATCATCAGCAAGTCTCATGCTTTTTTATTTTCCTTCTTTCTTCTATTCTACAACTTGTTTCCATAATTACCATTTATTATTCTAAAAGCACTACGAAACGTTTGCTACATAAAATATTTTTTGTAGCTTTGCAAGGACGAGAACGTCTTGAGTCATCTACAAAAAGATTTAAACCATGAAATATCCCATAGGAATCCAGGACTTTGACAAGATTATCAATGAAGGATATACTTACGTTGATAAAACGGAACTCATTTACAAGCTCGTACATGAGGGAAGTTACTATTTTCTGAGCCGCCCTCGCCGGTTCGGAAAGTCATTGCTGATGTCTACGCTTGATGCCTACTTTAGCGGTAAGCGGGAGCTGTTCAAGAATCTTGCCATTGAGAAGCTTGAGGAGGACTGGACGGCCTATCCTGTGCTGCACTTGGATTTGAACACAGGAAAATATAACTCAAAAGACAGTCTCACTCATGCCCTCGATGACTTTCTCAGCAGGTTGGAGGCCAATTACGGAACCTTCCATTCTGAGAAGACGTTGGAACTGCGCTTCATGGGAATCATAGAGAGAATCTATCACAAGACTGGCAAACCGGTAGTGATTCTCGTCGATGAATACGATAAGCCCTTGTTGCAGTCCATCAACAACAAAGAGTTGCAGGAGGACTTCCGCGCTACACTAAAGGCTTTCTACTCGGTGCTGAAGACTCAGGACCGATACATTCGTTTCGCGCTTCTCACCGGAGTGACAAAGTTTGGAAAGGTCAGCGTGTTCTCAGACTTGAACAATCTGATCGACATCTCCATGGACGAGGGCTACGACACGCTGTGCGGAATCACCGAGGAAGAGATGCACCGCTATTTTGAAGAGAGCATCCAGAAGCTCGCCGAACGCTACAAGATCAGCTATGAGGAGACCTGCGCACGACTGAAAAAGCGCTACGACGGCTATCACTTCGTGGAATACGGCACGGGTGTCTACAATCCTTTCAGCCTTCTGAGCACGTTCCGCGCCAGCAAATTCGGCAGCTATTGGTTTGAGACAGGCACGCCGACGTTCCTCGTACAACTGCTGCAGCGAGAGAACTTCTATCTTCCCGACCTCACCCAGCAACAAGTATCGGCAGATATGCTCAACTGTATCGACACCATGGACCGCAATCCTATTCCCGTCATCTATCAAAGCGGCTACCTGACGATCAAGGACTACGACGAGGAGTTTAAGGTATATACTCTCGGCTTCCCCAACGAAGAGGTGGAAGAGGGCTTCGCCAACTACCTCCTACCCTACTATGCTCATACCGGCAGCGAGGGAGCGCCGATGTATGTCCGCAACTTTGTGCTCGCTCTGCGCAACGGTAGGCCTGAGCAATTTATGAAGCGCATGCAGGTGCTCTTCGCCGACACGGACTACAAGATCGTAGGCAACGCCGAACTGTATTTCCAAAATGCGTTTTACATCGTCACGAAGTTGCTCGGCTTCTACACCGAGGTGGAACGAACCATTTCCGACGGTCGCATCGACATGATCGTGAAGACAAAGGATTACATCTATATCTTTGAGTTCAAATACGATCAAAATGCGGACATTGCCTTGCAGCAGATTGAAAACAAGGGTTACGCCCAACCGTTTGTCACTGACGGCCGCAAGATCGTGAAGATCGGTGTAAACTTCTCGCGCGAACACCGTTGCATCGATGAGTGGAAAATAAAAGAATAGAAGCAAACAAATGATGGGGGTATCGCTAAAGGCCCAAGAAAAAACAACAGCAAACATGACAGAGAGTACAGAAAGCAGCAACCTGCTCAATTTATTCACAGAAGTGAAGGATACCGTCATCCGCCGCATACGTGGCCGGAAAAAGGACGTGGCGCTCGTGCTCTCCAGTGGTGGGGCGCGCGGTTTGGCACACATAGGTGCCATCGAGGAACTTCTTGTCCGTGGCTACCACATCCGCTCCATAGCAGGAACGTCGATGGGAGCCCTCGTTGCCGGCATGTATGCAACCGGGAACCTCGAGACCTACCGCTCATGGATGCAGACGATCGACAAACGAAAGATTCGGGAACTCACTGACTATTCGCCCAGCTTGGACCATCTGGTCAAAGGCAAGCGCATCATAGACACACTCAAGACCATTGTCCCAGATACCGACATCGACAAGCTGCCCATTCCTTATGCCGCCATCTCCACAGATTGGGAAAGCGGTCACGAGGTGGTCTTCCGCCACGGCTCCCTCTATGAAGCCATACGCGCGAGCATCTCTCTGCCTGCCTACTTCGAGCCTATGCACCTCGGCGACAAGCTGCTCATCGATGGAGGCACAACCAACCCATTACCTCTCAACCGCGTGGAGCGACATAAAGGTGATCTGCTCGTTGCCGTCAACGTCTGCGGACATGACTATGAAGGAGAATTGGAACTGAAACGCACCGCCGAACGTCAGCGTATGGCGTCATCGCGCACCCTGCAACTGCTCAACCGTATCGTACCAGGAGGATTGAAACTCGACTTCAACTACTTCACATTGTTGAACCGTACCGCCAGCATCATGATCCACCAAAACGCGCAGCTCATGCTCAGACTCTGTCCTCCTGATATTCTCCTGGACATCCCCATGCGCAGGTTCAGCGGTTCTGACTATGACAAATCTGAGCGACTCATCGCCATTGGACGCGCAAGAATGAAAAAGGTACTTGATGACTATGAAGAATGACAAGGAGTAAACATCAAATAGCAATCACTTTTTAACCATCAAAAACATGAAAAAGAATGTTCTTTTAGTCATGGCCGTAGCTGCTATGCTGTTTGCCAGCTGCGGAGGAAGCAAGACAAAGTCTGCTGCCGAGGCTACAGACTCAACGGCAACAGCCGACAGTACGGAGCAGGTAGACACCACCGCTTTGGCTCCTGAGACCAAGTCCACACTCAACGCGCTGACCGCACAGGCCACAAGCGCCATTGAGAAGAAAGATCCCAAGCAGGTGACTACAGCACTGGCAGACCTGGCCACCACTTACAAGACTCTGGTCAATGCCGGCAAACTCGACGATGCCAAGGCTTACGGTGCCGCCATCAAGAAATTCGTCAAGGACAATGAGCAGACGCTGAAGAGCGTTGCTACCAACAATACGACCATCGCCGACCTGATCACAAACATCGAGAACCTGCCTACTACCGCAGCCACTACCGCCGACGAAGCCAAGAAGGCTGTTGCCCAAGATGTGGTGAACCTCGCCTCTCCTTACTTGCAGAAGGGTGCCGCCGCTGCTGCCACTGCAGAAGCTGCCGCCGCTGTTTTGAAGAACGCCCCCGCCGCTGCCAAAGCCGCCATCGACGCTGCTCCCGCCACAGCCAAGGCTGCTGCCGAGCAGGCTGCCAACCAAGCTGTCAACAACGCCAAGACCGCTGCTGAGAACAAGGTCAATGAAGAGGCCAACAAAGCTGCGTCTAAAGCCAACGAGGCTGTGACCAAAGCACAGAACAAAGCCGCTGAGAAAGTCAACAAGGCTGCCAACAAGGCCAACGACGCCGTCAATAAGGCTGCCGGGAAGGCGCTGAAAGGACTGGGACTGTAAACATCATCCGTCCTGACCATATAACAACAACAAGCCCCCTTGCTACTTCATGCAGCAAGGGGGCTTGTTGTTATATATATAATAAGGTGTAGTCGCTTATCGGATTCTGTCCATCGACCGTACCAGTTCCTCATCGGCCTTGATACCACGATAGGCCAAAACGAAAAGGATCAGTGCCACCAATGGCAGGCAACCGGCAAAACGAGGATGGAACGTGCCCATATCCTTGAAAAGGTGCAGAACACAGAAAGCATAATAGCCATACCATACCAACGTCAGTACGATATTTGCCACACAAATCTTCATCTGCATCTTACGCTTCTTGAACAGAGGGATGCACGCCAGTGTCAATACACCGATGATGACCAAGTCGACGAAGAGCAGCGGATGAATCTGATAACCGCCGTTGGCGTAAAGTCCTATATTATAGAACAGCGCAGGTACACCCATGCCCTTAGGCTCGATGGCTCCCAACGGCAGGCAGAGGCAGACAATGACGGCTGCCAATGCCAACAACAGAAAAACAGTTTGCTTGCGTTGTATCATCAGATCAGATCGTCTTTACGCTCGTTGTCAGCGGGCACCTCGTCAGCGGGATTTCTCCAGTAGATCTTTCCTTCGATAAACTCCTGTGTTGCCAGCAACGACGGCTTTGGCAACTTCTCGTAATAGCGGCTGATTTCAATCTGCTCACGGTTTTCAAACACTTCCTCCAAAGAGTCGTTGTAAGAAGCGAATTCCGAGAGCTTCTTGCTCAGGTCTTCCTTGATCTGAACAGAAATCTGGTTGGCGCGCTTCGAAATGATCACGACACTCTCATAGATGTTACCAGTCTCTTTGCACAAGTCCATCACATTGCGGGTGATGGTGTTTACCGGAGCATTTGATTTTCTATAATCCATTCTATCTATAGTATTATCTATTGTTGATTATCTATTATTGACTTACAAATTTCCTATTATTGACTCACAAAAGGCGGGAGGACATCAGTCCTTCGCCGTGCTTGTTATCTTCTTGCATTTGGCAATATATTCCTCAGCAAGTTTGCGTTCCTTCGAGTCGGGATATTCATTGACAAAGCCGTAAGCCTCGTCTTCGGCATCCTGGAAACGCTCCATCTTCTTCGACTCGACGCTCTGCTGTGCGAGCTCGTATTTGCTTTTCATGATCAGCAGGGCGAAGTCCTCGCGGCGCTTGGTATAGGGATAGTCCTTCAAGGCATTCTCTGCCGTGACGATACAAGCCTCATAGTTGTTGCCGCCGTCGGAGCAGTTGCCGAAATAGGTTCCGAGGTTGTAATAGAGCCGGGCCGAATAGAGCTCTTTCTCCACCAGCTTGTCCTGCAAGTCGAAGAGGCGCTTCTGTGCCGTCTCCTTCATCTTGGCATCGGGGAAAAGGTCGAGATAGGTCTGAAAAGCCGATATTGCCTGCACGGTCTGACTCTGGTCGAGACGGGGCTCGGGCGTAGACATATAGAGACTTTGACCTACATAGTAATAGGCCATCTCAGCGAAGTAGCCGCGAGGATAGCTCTTGGTGTACTTGCTGAAAGTCTCGGAGGCGGTCACATAGTCACGGCTGCAATATTCAGCCATGCCCAACATATAAAGGCATTCCTGAGCGTCGCGACTGCCCTTTTCCGGAACGATAAGATCCTGGAGAAGCGTCGTGGCACGGGTATACTTGCCCTCGGCAAAGCACTCCTTGGCGTATTCGTACTTATAGCGATAGTCGGATGACTTATACACTCGGTTGAACTCTTGCGCACAACTGGTGAACAACAAGACGAAACCTAATGTAAGGAGACACGTTTTCTTCATATCTACACTTTTGAACTGCAAATTTACATATAAATATTTTATTCACAAAGTCATAGAACATTTTTTAGCATAAAATGTACGTGCAATGCTATAAAAGTCGTATATTTGCACTTATGAACTTCCAACTTACTTCAAAATACAAGCCAACCGGCGATCAGCCACAGGCAATACGCCAACTCACAGAGGGCATCGAGGCCGGAGACCCTGCGCAGGTATTGCTCGGTGTCACCGGATCGGGCAAGACGTTTACCGTCGCCAACGTCATCGCCAACGTCAACAAGCCTACGCTGGTGCTGAGCCACAACAAGACTTTGGCCGCCCAGCTCTACGAGGAGATGAAAGGGTTCTTCCCCAACAATGCCGTGGACTACTACGTCTCGTACTACGACTACTATCAGCCAGAGGCGTATCTGCCAGCCACGGATCTCTACATCGAGAAAGACTTGGCCATCAACGAGGAAATCGACAAGTTGCGGCTGGCCGCCGTCAGCGATCTACTCTCGGGGCGTCAGGATGTCATCGTGGTGTCGTCGGTGTCGTGTATCTACGGCATGGGCGGTCCCGTGGCCATGCAGGAAAGCATCATCGACATCAAGCAGGGCGAGAAAATCGACCGCAACGTGTTCCTGCGCAAGCTCGTCACCGCACTCTATGTCCGCAACGACATCGACCTGCAACGTGGCTGCTTCTCAGTGAAAGGCGACACGGTGAACATCGCCATGGCCTACAGCGACAACATCCTGCGCGTGACGTGGTGGGACGACGAGATCGACAGCATCGAAGAATGCGACGCTGTCACCATGCACACGCTTCAGCGCTTCGAAGACTACCACATCTATCCCGCCAACCTCTTTGTCACCACACAGGAACAGACCAACAGCGCCGTGAGTCATATCCAGGACGATCTCGCCAAGCAAATCGACTACTTCAAGGAGATGGGTGATGACTTGAAGGCACAACGCATCAAGGAGCGTGTGGAGTACGACCTGGAGATGATCAAGGAGCTCGGCCATTGCTCGGGCATAGAGAACTATTCACGATACTTCGACGGCCGTGAGCCGGGCCAGCGCCCTTACTGTCTGCTCGACTTTTTCCCCAAGGACTATCTGATGGTCATCGATGAGAGCCACGTCAGCGTACCGCAGATCAGTGCGATGTATGGCGGTGACCGTGCCCGCAAGCAAAACCTTGTGCAGTATGGTTTCCGCCTTCCGGCAGCCTTCGACAACCGTCCGCTTCGCTTCGAGGAGTTCCATGAGATGATCCATCAGGTTATCTATGTCTCTGCCACGCCGGCCGACTATGAGCTTCAGGAGGCCGACGGCGTGGTCGTGGAACAGCTTATCCGACCCACGGGACTGCTCGATCCGGAGATAGAAGTGCGTCCGTCAGAGAATCAGATCGACGATTTGCTCGACGAGATCCTTACGCGCAGCCATCGCGACGAGCGTGTGCTGGTTACCACGCTGACCAAGCGCATGGCCGAGGAACTGACGGAATATCTGCTCAATCACGGTGTCAAGGCCAACTATATCCATAGCGACGTGGCCACACTCGACCGCGTGCAGATCATGAACGACCTGCGCGCCGGTGTCTACGACGTGCTGGTCGGCGTGAACCTGCTGCGTGAAGGTCTCGACTTGCCGGAAGTCTCGCTCGTTGCCATCCTCGATGCCGACAAGGAAGGGTTCTTGCGTTCTCACCGCTCGCTGACACAGACTGCCGGTCGTGCCGCCCGTAATGTCAACGGCAAGGTGATCATGTATGCCGACACCATCACCGACAGCATGCAGAAAACCATCGACGAGACGGCTCGCAGAAGAAGCATCCAGCTCAAATACAACGAGGACCACCACATCACGCCCAAGCAGATTGTCAAGGCCATCAAGAGCTCGATGCCGCAGGCCAAGAGCGAGGAGACAAGTATGCGCCGCGCCACCGACAAGCCGATAGCCTACAGCGGACCGGAGGAAACCTCAGTGGTAGCTGCCGACCCGATCATCCTGCACATGACACGACCGGAACTGGAAAAGAGCATCGCCAACACCAAGGCTCTCATGGAGCAGGCTGCCAAGGATCTCGACTTCATCCAGGCCGCTCAATACCGCGACGAGATCGTGAGGCTCGAAAAACAGCTGGAGCTGAAAGGATAAGGTGAGAGCGACAAGGCCTGAAGCGCCTTGCCGGCTCTATAGTCTCTATAGTTTCTATAGCCTCTACAGTTTCTACAGGCCCTATCTTATAGCCTCTTATAGTTTCTATAGCCTCTATATCTTCTATGCCCTCTACACCAAACAAACGTTAAAACCAACACCCCGCCTTTGTAATACCACATTATTTCGTAACTTTGCAATATTATAGGCAAACTTAGGATTATGAAGAAAGTCATCATCGCATTGCTGGCCCTCCTGCCTTTGGCATGTATGGCCCAGAACACATGGGAAGCTCCTACCGTTGACTCCACGCAGATCAAGGCGGAGCAAGCTCAAAAAGCCAAAGCCGAGGCACAGAAAAAACTGGAGAATGCCAAATATCTCGCCGGTGCCGTGCCCGAGATCGACGGCAAGGTAGTCTTCACCCTTGACCGCGACGTACCCGGAAAGACCGCTGACGAGATCTATTCCGCCGTCTACGCTGCCCTGCAGGCACTCACTCAGGAACAATGCGAGTTCCCCAGCAGCAAGATCTCCGTGGTCAACAAAGGCGAGCACACCATTGCCGCACGCTACAAGGAGTGGCTGGTCTTCCAAAGCACCTTCCTCTCGCTCGACCGCACCGTGTTCAACTACACGATCATCGCCACGGCTACTGACGGCCACATCCACTGCACGCTGGAGCGCATCTCCTATCAGTATGAGATGGATCGCGGCGACACCGAGGGCATGTCGGTCAAGGCTGATGAGTGGATCACGGATAAGTATGCGCTGAACAAAAAGAAGACCAAGTTGCTCAAAGGCAGCGGAAAGTTCCGCCGCAAGACCATTGACCGCAAGGACAACATCTTCGGCAAGATTTGCAAAGCCCTGCAGATCACATACTGATCCCTCCCCCCTTCCGACGAAGCCCACCCACCCCTAAAAAAGGAAAGGGAAAAAGAAAAAGATAAAGATAAAAAACGTGCAGTCATTGGCCCCCTCAGTTCCGTTCGCCTGGTTACAACCAGGCGCGCCCCCTGTGCCCCGCATGACCCTGCGCCCCTTGCCGCCACCGCCACCTCACATGTCGGCAAAAAAGAAAAACAAAAGATTGACAGATGGACGACAATTCACAAATTGAACACCGCAGCAGGCTCGAGCCTATCAAGCGCGGAGGACAGTATCCCGTCTTGCGCAACTGGCTCAACGCCATCTTCATGATCGGCGCGCTCATCGGCGTCGCCGTGTTCTATTGGTCCGACAACACCGTCGGCACGATCATCATTCTCGCTTCCATGGTTTTCAAGATCATCGAATGCGGACTAAGATTTCTGAAATGAAGAAGATACTCTCGCTGCTTTTCCTTCTCGCTATCCATTTCTCGCTGTCCATGGCGCAAAACACCTTGGGCAATGACAACTTCAACCAAATCAACGAGAACGGAGACATCAGCCGCAGAAACGCAAGGAACAACACCGACTCGCTCGGATCGGACAAAGAGATCCCCAAGGGCATCTACGTCTGGACCGTCGACGAGCGCTTTGGCGACCGTACGCCCGCGCCACTCGACACCATGTCGCACATGTTTCCCAACACTATCTTCGCCACGGGACTGCGTGGCGAATATAACACTACGGGCAACCTCGGCTCGGCGCGACAGGCCCGCATCTTCATCGACCGCCGCAATCTGGGGCAGTTTATCTTCACCCAGCCCTACGACTATTTCGTGAAGCCCGTCAGCGAGTTTCACTTCACCAACACGCTCTCGCCCTTCACCAACCTCACGTATAACAACTGCGGCAACCGCACCAACGGAGAGGATCACTTCACGGCGAAGTTCGGTGTCAACGCGGGCAAGAAGCTCGGCGTCGGTTTCAACTTCGACTATCTCTACGCCCGTGGCTACTACGACAGCCAGGCGGCCTCGCATTTCAACTATACGATGTATGGCTCCTATCTGGGTGAGCGCTATCAGGCCCATCTTCTCGCCTCTACCAACCACGAGAAGGTGACCGAAAACGGCGGTATCACCAACGATGACTACATCACGCATCCCGAAGCCTTCACTGACAACTATGCCGAGAACGAGATACCGACGATGCTCACTCAAAACTGGAACCGCAACGACAACCAGCACATCTTCTTCTCACAGCGCTACAGCATCGGTTTCAACCGCAAGGTGCCAATGACCGCAGAAGAGATCAAAGCGAAGAAGTTCGCCATGGCTTCCAAGAAAGAAGAACAGGAGCAAAAAGAAAAGGAAAAACTTCAGAAAGAAGCAGCAAAACGTGGCGCCAAGCTCTCTGAGAAGGAACTGAAAAACAAGAAAAAGTTTGCAGGAAGACCCGAGGACGCCAAGATTGCCGAAGGCCCCGCCAAGACAGACTCCATCGACAAGGGCGGACGCATCAACGTCAGCAGCAAGGCCGTTGCCGACAGCCTCATTGCAGCTGAGAAAAAAGCCAAGGCCGACACCTCGTGGCTCAAGAACGAGTACGTGCCCGTCACCAGCTTCATCCATACCATCGCCTTCGACAACTACCGCCGTATCTACGAGGCCTATCAGACTCCGGCAAACTATTATCTCGACAAATACACGGTGGCGGAGAAGTTCTCCGGCGACTCTATCTATGACAAGACCCGAAGTTGGACACTGCGCAACACGTTTGCCATCTCGCTGCTCGAAGGGTTCAACAAATGGGTCAAGACGGGAGCAAAGATCTTCGCCGAGCACGAGTTGCGCCATTTCACACTTCCCGACTCGGCAGGAGTCAGCTCTTGGAATGAGAATGCGTTGAGCATTGGCGCACAACTCAGCAAGACGCAGGGTAAGACGCTCCACTACAACGTGACCGGACAGCTCGGCGTGGCTGGCATCAACGCCGGAGAGATACACGTCAACGGTGGCGTGGACCTCAACTTCCCGCTCTTCAAGGACACGATGACGCTCGCCGCCTCTGGATTCTATGCCCACGAGAAGCCCTCGTTCTACTATCGTCACTATCAGAGCCGCCACTTTTGGTGGGACGACGAGGACATGAACATGATCGATCACCTCCATCTCCAAGGACTGCTCAACTATCAGAAGACACGCACACAACTACGCTTTGCCTTCGATGAACTCCACAACTACACCTATTTCTCCACGGGCTACACCACCGAGAACGATCAGCGACTATATAATAAGGTGTCGGTCAACCAAGCCAACTCGCCCATCAGCGTGTTCACAGCCGAGGCCCGACAGAACTTCACGTTTGGCCTTCTCAACTGGGAAACAGTGGCCACCGTGCAGAAATCAACGGATGAGGACGCGCTGCCCTTGCCGCTGCTGAATGTCTACACCAATCTCTATTTGAAGTTCAAGATCGCACACGTGCTGAAATGCGACTTAGGCGGTGATCTGCGCTACTTCACCGAATACAATGCACCGGAGTATGTGCCGGGTATCGGACAGTATGCCGTGCAGGACAACGACAGCAAGGTGAAGGTCGGCAACTGTCCGATCATCAACGTCTACGCCAACTTCCATCTCCAGCACACCCGTTTCTTCGTGATGATGAGCCATGTCAACGCCAGTATGGGCAAGAAAAACTACTTCTTCGCTCCGCACTATCCGCTCAACGGCAGTGTCTTCCGCTTTGGCATCAGCTGGAACTTCTTCAACTAATGTTCTGGTAGAATAGGTTTAAAGTTCTTGACAAAAGCACATCACCGTGCACTTTCATTCTATAGAAGCGGCTGAGCCTTGGAAACGAAAAAATCGTCTTCAAACAAACAAAAAGCCGTCTTCTCATCATCAAAAAGGTACTTTGCCCATGTCATCACGCTTAGATGACATGGTCAGAAAGGTGAGATGACCACATCAAAGAGGCGTGATGACAGCATCAAAAAGGTACTTTGAGGAGAAATTCTTTATAGATTTTCCCTCAAAGTACCTTTTTCATTTCCCCTCCAGCCCTTAAATCCATATACCATACTAACTATTAAATATTCACGAAAAGCCACCTGAAAATCGCAAAGATCCGGACAAAGGACATCTCGCTCAAAAAAACATTCTCAGAGCTGTTCTTTTGTCAGTCTATCCAACAGACATAGATTTACACTATACACTAATTATAGCCTCAAAGGGGCTGAAGCATGGGCAACTCCAGTCAAGCAACGATAGGAGTGCAGACTGGGGATGGGAATGACCTTGGCAACAGCTAAGGTGAGTGACCCAAGGGGGCACACGATCATCTTATGCGCATTGATGATAGAAACGAACACGTAATGAGCCATAAGCCTATTCAACAACCGTCTCCAAACGTTTCAAATAATTAAAAACCGAAAACAGAAACGCCCTATTTACAGAAGAATCTAAATCTTTTTTGATTTTGGGGTACCCTTTCTCAATCGCATTACGATTTGATAACGTAAGAGAATTTAAAATAGACTAAACTAAAAGGTTATGAGTAAAATGTTAAGACTGACTTTCTTGCTCACTTGTCTCTTAACGCTTTGGGCCGCACCGGTCTTGGCTCAGGGAGACGATGCAGCACTGAAAGTGAAGAACGCACCACTGCCACAGGTACTGAGGCAACTGGAGCTGAAGACCGATTATCGGTTCCTCTACATCAACGACGACCTGAAGGGTTACACCTTCTCAGGCAAGTTGACGCTAAAAGACATCAACTCCACGATGACACAACTGCTTGAGGGCAAGCCGCTCGGCTATACCATCAACCAGCAGTACATCACCATCACCAAACAGGGTGCACAGCCCGCCGCCTCTACCTATGTTCTAAAGGGTAAGGTCGTCGACGAGAACGGTGCCGAACTGCCGGGCGTGAACATCCGGGTGCAGGGATCGAAGACCTATGCTGTGACCGGACTCGATGGCAACTTTAGCATCGAGGTACACGCGGGCGACGTTCTGCGCTTCACCTTCATCGGCTACCGTGAGGAGATTGCCGCCGTCTAGGGAAAGAAAGTCCTGAACATTGACATGCGACCCGATGCTCACACGTTAAAAGATGTGCAGGTCGTCGCCTTCGGTACACAGAAGAAGGAGAGCGTGGTGAGCTCCATCACCTCCATCCGGCCGGGCGACCTGAAGACCTCCAGCTCTGACCTTACCACAAGTTTCGCCGGACGTATCCCAGGCATGGTGGCCTGGCAGACAGGCGGTATGCCCGGTGCCATGACCGAGAACGAGATGAACACGAAGTTCTACGTGCGCGGTATCACCTCCTTCCAGTCCGGAGCCAACACCGACCCACTGATTCTCATTGATGGCGTAGAGTCTTCGAAAGTCGATCTGGCCCGTCTGACCGTAGAGGACATCGAGACTTTCAACGTCATGAAGGATGCCTCGGCAACGGCCATGTACGGCGCTCGCGGTGCCAACGGTGTCATTCTCGTCACCACAAAGAAAGGTGAGGAGGGCACCGTCTATACCTCAGTGCGCTACGAGGCTATCATGTCGGAGCCAACCAAGGAGATCGACGTCGTCAACCCGATTGACTATATGAAGTACTACAATCAGGCACAACTCGACGACAATCCTTCCGCCACGCCAAAATACTCGCAGGAGCGCATCGCCATGACGGCCAGCGGCAAATATCCTTCTTGGGCTTATCCTGCCAATGACTGGTACAGCACACTCTTCAAGAAGCGCAACATCAACCACCACGTCGGTGTGAACATTCGTGACGGCTCGAAGATTATGCAATACTATGTCTCGTTGAACTACAACCACGATTCGGGTATGCTCAAGACCGACAAGCTCAATCAGTTCGACGTGAACATCAACACCAACCAACTTTCGTTCCGTACCAACCTCACCATCGACTTGAAGCCGGGCATGCGCCTGCTCTTGAGTTCAGCCACCAACTGGGACAAGTACCACGGCCCACTGGCCAATGTGCAGGAGGCTTATAGCTATGTCTTCCAGGCCTCACCGGTGGACTTCGCCCCATCCTATCCGGCCGATGACACTTACAATTGGCCGCACATACGCTTCGGCGTGCCCACGGGCAGCAGCACTGTCAAGGACAACCCCTACGCCTATATCCATTCTGGTTATCAGGAGCGCAACCGTTACTCCACGTCCAACCGCATTGAGTATATCTACAATCTTTCGCGTCTCATCAAGGGCTTGGAGTTCCGTGCCAACGTCTCCTTGGTCAAGACAGGATACTATTCCACCCCCTACAAACTCACACCTTATCTCTATTCTCTCAAGGAGTACGACAACCAGACTGGCAAGTTCTCGTTGACACCAACCAACCAGACTGAGGCAAGCCGAACGCTTACCATAGGTGACAAGGACAGCTATGGTAGCACACAGCTCACCTATGAGGCACGACTGTATCACACGGCAGCATGGGGCGATCACCAGACATCTCTCACAGCCGTGGCTAACGCTGAGCAGAAATCCGACAACCAAGCCGACGAGGTGCTCAACGCCATGGAGCATCGCAACATGGGTTTGTCCATGCGTGGCACCTATGGTTTCAAGGACAGATACTTTGCCGAGGCTAGCTTTGGCTACAACGGCTCAGAACGATTTGCAAAGAAAAACAAGATGGGCTTCTTCCCCGCTGTCGGTGCAGCCTATGTGCTGTCAAAGGAGAAGTTCATGAAACCGTTGGAGAAAATCATTCCTTTCCTCAAGCTCCGCTATTCGTGGGGTAAGGTCGGCAACGACGGTATCATCGACGAGCCACGTTTTGTCTACCTTGAGCAGGTCAACCAGCGGGGCAGCATCGACCCGCGTCCGGGTGTGGGACTGGCCAACACCAAGGGCTACAAGATTAAGTTCTACGCCAATCCGAACATCAAGTGGGAGGTCAACGAGCAAAACAACCTGGGTATCGAGACCAAGCTGTTTAACGGACTCTTCGATATTCAGATGGATTTCTACAAGCAAGTGCGCCACAACATCCTCGACTATCGTCGTGTGGTGCCGGCCAACATGGGACTGGAATACTACCAGCTAGCCAACATCGGCGAAGTAAAGGCACACGGTTTTGACTTTTCCGGCAAGATTCAGAAGGCTTTCACACCTGACTTCTAGGTCATCTTAAACACCACCTTCACCTATAGCCGCGCGAAATTCAAGTCATTGGAAGAGGCCGCCGACAAGCCTGAATGGCAGCGTCAGGTAGGCCACGACATCAGCCAGCAGATTGGCTATATCGCCGAGGGTCTTTTCCATGACCAGGCTGAGATCGACAATGCACCCACGCAGAGCGGTAATGTACGCCCCGGCGACATTCGCTACCGCGACATCAACGGTGACGGCAAGATCGACATCAACGATGCAGTACACATCGGCTACCCGACCACGCCGCGTGTCATCTATGGTTTCAATGGCAACATCAACTATAAGCAGTTCGAGTTCCTTTTTGCTTTCCAAGGTTCCGGCCAGCGTTCGTTCTTCATCGACCCAGACGCCATCTCGCCTTTCTGGGGTGATCAAGCCATGCTGCAAGCTATCGCCGACGACCACTGGTCGACAGACAACATGAACAGCCATGCCTTCTGGCCCCGCCTCTCGCTGAGGAGCATCACCTACCACAATGCAGAGGAGAACCGTTCGGCCAACAGCTCAGTGACCACGTACAGCACATACTTCATGCGCTCCTGCCGCTTCTTGCGTTGCACATCGCTGGAGTTCGCTTACAATCTTCCCTCCAAGCTACTGCGTAAGATGGGAGCCAAGACGCTGCGAATCTATGTTCGGGCCAACAACCCCTTCCTCATCTCCAACTTCAAGCTGTGGGATGTAGAGCTCGGAAGCAACGGCTTCAACTATCCTATCCAGCGCACCTACTCCGCAGGCTTCAACTTCAGCTTCTAAGCACTTAGCCCGGATGTACCCCACCAAAAAAAAGTGTGCTCCGTTCAATAAGACGCTGCTGTGCAGCGTCCCCCACACATAAAATAAAGAAACAATGAAAATAAAGAATATATTGCTATTGTCATGCGGTCTCCTCTCGCTGACATCGTGCAACAAGTTCCTCGACCTGGTGCCGGAAAAGGACATCACCACCATCCCCTCCATCTACGAGGTACGCAAGAACGTGGAGGAGCAGGAAGCCGACTGCTACTCCTATATCAGCTCCTTGGCTGAGCTTCCTTATAACATCGGCATGATGGCCTCCGACGAATGGGTGGCCAATGAGTATGCGCGCACCGTGCCGCAAGGACAGGGCTGTACGACGCTCTCCTGGGCCAATGTGGCTGATGGGCAGCAGAACGTGCAGAGTCCTATCGACAACAAGTGGACGCAGGCAAGCTTTTACAACGCTATTCGCTACATTAATCTTTTCTTGAAATATGTGCCCAGCACCTACGATATGACCGACGCGGAAAAGAAAGAGTGGATGGCAGAGATCAAGGTGCTCAAGGCTTTCATCTATTTCCAACTCGTCAAGCGCTATGGCCCTATCATCCTCGTGCCGGAGAACATTGAGGCCAACGCCTCGCTGGAAGACATGAAACAACCACGGCAGCCTGTCGATACTTGCTTCAATGCCATCGTCTCACTCATCGACGAAGCCATCAACGACGGCCTGGAGTCGCGCGCACAACAAATTACGTCGCATCAGGCTTACTTCAACCATGAGAGTGCACTGGCACTGAAAGCTGTCGTACTGACCTATGCCGCATCGCCGCTCTTCAATGGCAACACTGATTATGCCGACTTCAAGAACCGCGATGGCGTGCAACTCTTCTCACAGCAGAAAGACCCCGAGAAATGGCACAAAGCTGCCGTGGCCTGCGACGAAGCTATCAAGGCTTGCGAGGCTGCCGGATATAAACTTATCAGTGGTAATACGACAAAATCCACTAAACTGCTCAATACAATGTTGGACTTGGAGCAGCGCACGCAAGCTCCCAACTACGACAATACCGAGTCGGTATTCTCCGTAAAGAGTGCCAACACATATATGTATTACGCATATAAGTTGTATTCGTGGATTCTGCCTTACATGAAGTCGTCGGATTATTACAACTACGACGCCAAGAACCTCGGCAGTCTGGCCGCTTCCATGAAGATGGTAGAGATGTACTACACCGACAAGGGACTGCCCATCGACGAAGACCCGTCCTGGGACTATGCATCACGATATACGGGTATGAGCCAGGAGACAGACCAGGCCACTTATAACAAGGTCATCCCTGCTGGCACCCCCGTCCTCAACTTGCACCTGCGCCGTGAGCCACGCTTCTATGCCGACATCGCTGCCGACCGCACTTACTTCCAGCGCGGCCCGGAGAAGAAAAACAAGTGGTCGACAGACTACAACCTTCTTGTCAAAGCTTATAAGGGAGAGAGCTTCGGCACTGAGGCCAGCTCTGTGAGAGAGGACATCCCACAGAACCTCACGGGCTACTGGGTAAAGAAGACCCTCTATTCCGATATTGCAGGCAAGAACTACAATACGAGTTATCCCTCCAAGGGCAGCGACGACCCGTTCTCCTTGATTCGCCTTGCTGAGCTTTATCTCATGGATGCCGAGGCGTGGAACGAATACGAGGGACCCAGCGAGAAGGTCTACAACCCGCTCAACAAGGTGCGCGAGCGCGCAGGTATTCCCGACGTACAGACATCCTGGCGGCAGTCAAAGCATCCTAATATGATTCAAACCAAGGAGGGCATGCGCTCCATCATTCAGCAGGAGACCAATATCGAGCTCAGCTTTGAGGGACAACGTTATTTCAACCTCTTGCGTTGGAAGAAAGGCGAGGAGCTCGGCGAACCGGTCTATGGATGGAACATCATCGGTGACAATGCAGCCAGCTTCTACAACAACTGGCACGGCCCCATCGTGGTGTGGAGCAAGCGCAAGTTCGTAGCGCCACGCGACTACTTCCATCCCATCCGCACCGAAGAAGTGCAGATCTCTGGCGTGAAGCAAAACCCGGGATGGTAAATAATGTATAGTGTATAATGTATAAATTATAAATCATGCTATAGGCTCTATAGGCTCTATAACCTCTATAGCCACTATATTCTCTATACAACTTCTAAGATAAATATCATGAAAACAACACTTATCAATATATCGGCTGTTGCTCTGTTGGCCCTTGCGCTGACCGCCTGCAGCAGCGACGACGACAACAAGTTCAGCGTGACACCCGACGTGGCTAGCGTGTCGTTCTCGCCACGGTCGGGCGGAGCCGTGATGCACTACGCTCTCCCTTCCAATCTCGACATACAGTCCGTCCGCGTCCGCTACACCGACGCTCAGGGCAAGCAGGACATCGTCGAAGGCTCCTACCTCGGCGACTCCCTGACATTGGTGGGCTTCAACGAGGCTCGCACCGACGTGCCGGCGTACATCTCTTACGTCAACCGTCAAGGCGATGTGTCAGAAGAGGTATCAACATCGTTCTCCACAAAGGACAGTGGCCCCTGTGCTTTCTTCAAAGAGGCCGAGGTGAAGTCTGCTTGGAATGGCGTGGAGCTCTCCTATAACCTTCCCGATGCCGGCATGAAAGGCTTCGCACACATCTTCTATATAGGCACAGACCCAATGACCAACAAGCCTGATACCATCCTCGCGAAGACCATCAACCTGCAACAGGGCGAGAACAGCAGTTTCATCAAATTCGAGCAGGAGATGGACGACTACGATATTGTCATCCGCACCGAGGACTACAGGGGATACTTCGTTCAGTCGAAAGAGTGGAAAGACGTCAAGTCTTACCAGACCGTGAAGTTCCCGGAAGACCAGCTCAAGGTCACTTGCCCATCGTCTTATGAAGACGATGATGCCAAGATTGGATTGAAATATCTCACCGATGGTGACGACCGCGGCTACCTGTCTGCCAAAGGAAATTACGATCAGTATTACACCTTTGCCATGGGACCTTTCGGCATCGGCAAGAATATCGACATCGACTTAGGACAGGCTAAGGTGTTGGCAAGCGTGAGAATCTACGCACAATGTTGCACAAAAGAATCATATGATGGCATTTTCAATAACTCGTATGCCAATCTTCTTCCTAACGAAGTGACCATCTATGGTTCCAACGACGGAGAAAAATGGACACCGATTGGACATCACTACGAACCCGCTGATGCCGGTTCCAACGAATGGTTCTCCACCTACGGACTCGTCAACCGCTTCGACCCTCTTTCCTACGACGAACTCACGCAGATTCCCACACCGGTGTATCTCGATGTGACGTTCTCCATCTCCGACGACAGCTATCGCTATGTACGTGTCGTACCCAACAGCGTGTTCATCGACAACCCTTATATGCCCAACAGACAGCAATACGTGACCATGCAGGAGCTGGAGGTTTACACTAAAAAATAAGATGAGCTATGAAGAAAACAATGTATATACTTGCTACCGCCCTCGCTGTGCTGACCTCCTGTGGCGACAGCCTTGAAGATACTTACAAGGACTTTGCCGGCGACGGACCAATACGCTACACCGGCAAATGCACAAATATCAGTGTCAATCCTGGATGGGAATGCCTGCGCACGAAGTGGACGCCAAGCAAAGACCCTGCCGTGAAGAACATCCGTATCACATGGATTTCAGAGAACAGCGACACGGCAACGGCCGAGGTTGCTCCCACGGATACAGTCTACACCATCAAGGGGCTTACCAACCAAAACTACCAAGTGATGGTACAGTCCGTCGCAGAGAACGGCACACCTTCGTTAGCTGATAAGATTACCCCCCCCGTACACTTACGAGCACGAGGCAGTGACAGCCTTCACGCAGGGCTTCAACAAATACTATCTTTATCACAACCACCTTCTGCTCTTCATGGGCAACTGGACCGACGGTATCCTGCATTTCGCAATCGACTATACGAACAAGGAAGGCAAAGCTGACTCGCTCGTGCTGACAAAAGATGTCTTTGATGAGCAAAATGTCGATATTGCTGATGTCGACATGAGCAAGGATATCACGCTCCGTCGTCGCGGCATGATAGAAGGCTGTCCTGATACCATCAACTTCCAACCCGTGAAGTTGACGAAGAACTTCTTGATGAACACAGACTTCAAGAAGGAGCTTCGACAGCATTACGCTATCGGAAACGACAACGTGGAGAGCTTCGCTGCATCGGCAGAGACAGTAGGGCTGGACTATAATCTTTACTCTTTGGAAGACCTGTTCTACTTCTCGAATCTGAAGACGCTCAACCTTGGTGCCCGTCGTTATATGCTCTCTTCTCACTTAGTTGCCAGCACTGTAACCGAACAGAAGCGTGCACTGTGGGTCATCAATAAGTTGCATGAGATCGGCGGAGTCTCGGTGAACATGTATGCCAATGCGTATCTCGGCACATCGGCTCCCTCGTTTGTCAATAAACATGGCGTTGCCTCGGTGCCCGTCAGTGAGTATCTAAGTAGTAAGGGATGGAGCATCACCACCTCCGAAGACGACAGCGGCAACAGCTTGCTCGACAATCTGCTCGACGGAAGCGCAACGACAGAATGGAAGTCATGGCCTTCTGAAGACGGCATTCGCTCCTTCGATCTTATCATTGACATGAAGGGCAACAAGACCGTTCATGGCGTGGCTGTTGTGCAGAGCCAGAACGCAGACTTAGTCAAATTCGAGCCCGAGGCTGTCTCTGTCGAGTATGCAACGGCCTCTGCCCCTGACACGTGGACTGTGCTCAACGGCATCGACGAATACACGCTCGGCACGGCACAAGGCGAGACGACCCTCGTCAAGGCCGCCCAATCCGTCAACGCCCGTTACCTCCGCGTCACCGTCAAAGAGCGCACCTATAACAGCGTGACCCGCGTGGCCCTGGCCGACATCAAGGTCTACTAAGAATTCGAAGGTAGGGCTAGGGTCAGTAAGCCGCTGCTGTGCAGCGTCCCCTTCTCACTGCCTCTACAACGCTTATCAACCATAAATAAAAAGCAAGAAAGCAATGAAGCATCAACTATTCACAACATTAGCCCTGCTTGCCTTGTCTCTTGGAGCACAGGCACAGGACAGCTACCAAATAACGGGTAAAACTTCAGGCATCGACGATGGCAAAGTCTTCCTCATTAGTTGTAACACAGACACCCTCGGCGTCACCGATATGAAAAAAGGCCTTTTCGTCTTCACTGGATCGGTGAAGACGCCCGATGTGGCCTACATTCGCACAGAGAAAGGAACCGGCATGATCCCTCTGATGTTAGAGAACTCCAACTTCCAGATCCTTGCCGGACCATCCGGTGTAAAGATTGTCGGAGGTCCCGCGCAAACTACCCTCAACGAATACCAAGAACTTGTTGACAGTACGCAGCGGGCGCAGAACAAAGCACAGCAGGACATGCAGGCCGCTTACCAAGAGGGCAATCAGATGAAGATGCAAGGCATTCAAAACTCATTTATGAAGTTTGTGGAAGAAGCGCGCAAAAAGGAGACCGAAGAGTTCGGCAAGCTTACCCACTCCTTCGTCGGTGGTTATATTCTTGCCTCCAACATGATGAAGATGCCCGCCGACATGCTGCGCAAACGCTACGACATGCTCGACGACCAAGTCAAAGCCACGCCCAACGCCAAAGCTGTACTTCAGTATCTCGAGAAAATAGAGCGCATCTCCGTAGGCCGCATCGCCCCGGACTTCACCATGCTCAACAACGAGGGCGACTCGGTGACACTCTCCAAGGTGAGGGGCAAAGTGAAGCTCTTGGACTTCTGGGCTTCTTGGTGCGGCCCCTGCCGCAAGGAGATGCCGAACCTCGTCAAGCTCTACAAGAACTACCAGACACGTGGACTCGAAATCGTCAGCGTCTCCCTAGACACCGACAAGCAGAAATGGCAGAACGCCATGATTGAGGAAGGCATGACCTGGAAGAGCCTCTCTGACCTCAAGGGACCGCAGTCGCCCGTCGCAGCCCTCTACGCCGTTCAGTCCATTCCTTTCACCGTACTCCTCGACGAGAACGACACCATCCTCGCCGTCAACCTGCGTGGGGAAGCATTACAGAAGAAGGTAGCTGAACTGTTGAGATAATCTCGAAGCCAATGAAACTTCATAAATTCTCTCTCTTCATGGGTTGCCTCCTTAGTGGGGCGACCCTTTTTGCCCAATCTCCGTCACTGCCCCTTGACAACAATGTGGTGACAGGACGCTTGGACAATGGCATCACTTACATGATCCGCCACAATGCCACGCCCCGCCATCAAGCCTGTTTCTATCTTGTCAATGGCATCGGTGCCTTGGCCGAGAAGCCGGGTGAGCACGGCATGGCCCACTACCTGGAGCACGAGATGTTCCAGGGCACAAAGCACTTCCCCGGCCATGCGATGATCGACATGCTGGAGCGCCACGGCGTGCTCTACGGATACGACATCAACGCACACACCTCGGAAAACGAGACCGTATACACACTCAGCAAGGTGCCGACACAAGATCCCAAGCTTTTGGACTCTTGTCTGATGATCATGGCCGACTGGACCTATGCCCTCGAACTGAAAGACGACCGCATCGAGCATGAGCGCGGGCCTATCCTTCGTGAGCTCGCCATGCGCGACAATGCTGACACGCGTATCCAGATACAATGGGCCAACTCGCTGCTGCGTGGCTCAGCCTATGAAAGCCATGACGTGCTCGGCACGATGGCCGACATCAAAGCCATCACGCCCGACGGACTGCGCAAGTTCTACGCCAGTTGGCACAATCCCGCCATGGTCGACGTGGTCGTTGTCGGGGACTTTGATGTGAAACAAATGGAAAGTACTCTGCGTCGCATCCTCGGCGAGGCTCCTATGGGAGACAAGTCTCAGCCACGCCCCTTCTTTGCCGTGCCCGAACGAGACACGCTCAACTACTGCGTGGCTACTGACAAGGACAAGCAGGGTGAGAGTGCGATGATTGTCAACCTCATTCGCGACACTCCGGAGGCTGAGAAGTCATCTGCCGACTATCTCGTCAAGACCATCATGGCCCGCATGATCAACATAATGGGTGCCACACGCCTGGGTCAGATAGCCCACGAGCAGGGCAGTCCGCTCGCTGGGGCCAGCTTAGCTGTGATGCCACTGAAGCGAGGGTATTTCACCTATCAGATAGGTGCCGGCGTCAGTCAGCCCGGCAACGAAACTCGCGCCGTGCGCATGCTGCTCCTGGAATACGAGCGGCTGAAGCAGGTAGGCTTCACGCAGGCCGAGTTCGACAAGGCCAAGGCACAGATGCTGCGCGACAATGCGCAGAACGCTTTCGTGTCAAAGACCAACGACGAAATAGCCAAGATGCTCGAGCAGCACTATCTCGAAGGAGAGCCTATTGTCGACTACAACGCCTTTACCCCATACGAGCGCGCCGTTCTCGACACGCTGACGCTCGCGTCGGTCAACGCGTTGATGCGCTCATGGAGTACCGACAAAAACATGTCGGTTATCCTCACAAGCCCCGACGGCCTCAGCTATCCTGCCAAGCAGGACATCCTCGACATCTTCGACCAAGTAAAGAAGATCAACTACAAAGGCTTTGCCTTCGAGCTGAAGTCTGAGGCTCCACTGCCGGAGTTCTCTGTTTCTCCCAAGCCAGGCCGTATCAAGAAAGAGGTAGTCGACAAGGCCAAAAACACGACCACTTGGAAACTCGCCAATGGTGCCACCGTCGTCTACAAGCAGGTGCCTGAGGATCGTTCTAAAGTCTGCCTGCGTGCCGTGCGCCCCGGTGGTGAGTCGATGTTCTCGTTGCAGGAGCTTCCTTCTGCACAGGTGGCCACGACCTTAGTACAAGCCGGCGGCGTTGGGCAACTCTCTTCTCAGCAGCTCAACCGGGTTCAAGAGGCCAAAGGTTTCAAGGTAGAGCCGCATATCTATGGTTACAGCGAACGGATGGAAGGCACATCGCTGCCTAACAGCGTGGAGCAGATGATGCAGCTCACTTATCTCCGTTTTATGCAGTCCATTCTCGATACGACGCTTATCAACGGGTCGATGAAGCAGAACCGCATCTACGCACACTTCCCCATGCGTCCGCAGCAGCGTCTGCAAGATGCCGTGGCACAGCTGCGTAGCGGCAACAATCCGCGCATGCTCAGCCAACACGGCGACTACTTCGACCATATCGACGCCAAGTCGATAGAGAATGCCTGGAACCGCTGCTTCGGCTCGGCCAATGGCTACACCTTTATTATTACTGGTGCCCAGCCCGCTTCTGAGTTGAAGCCGATGGTCGAGAAGTATATTGCATCTATCAATGGTGGCGGCAAACCGACGAGATGGGTCGACAACAAGATGTACGGCTATCAGGGCGTTACTGAGCGCACAGTGCAGACAGGCGCCATGGGTCCCTATGCCATGGTGGTTCTCGGCGTGAGTGCACCTCTGCCCTACTCGCCCGTCAACGAACTCACCAACCGCATCGTAGCCTGCGTGTTCCAGCAGCGCGCCATGGACGTAATGCGCGAGAAAGACGGTGATGTCTACACCATCAATGTCAACGAGGAGAGCAATGCCATTCCGCGCGGCTCCTTCGAGGTCTCCGCTGAGTTCCAGGCCGACACGCTCCGTGCCTCTGAGCTTCGTGACAAAGTCTACGGCATCTGGGAGCAGATGGTCAAGGGCGGCATCACGCAGGAAGAACTCACCAAAGCCTTAGCTTACTTCCAAAAGAGCTATCTCGAGGATGGCGACAAGGCTGACAAGTGGGCCGACAAGATGGCCAACGAGGTCATTGACGGCTGCGACCTGCTCACCGCCGGCAACTACGCCGAGAGTGCCAAGCAGGTGACGGTGGCCACGGTCAACGCCTTTGTACGGCAGATGGACAAAGCAAAGAATATAGTTAAACTGATAATAAGATAAGATAAGATAAGATAGGCAAGCAACATAACATCAACGAGGGCAGCCATGACTGAAAGTCTTGGCTGCCTTAAAAAAAAAGTAACTATGAAGAAGTTTTTACTTACTTTAGCGTGCGTACTCGTCTCACTGAGCGGTATGGCACAAGAGTCAGAAGACCAGCTGATCAACGGCGTATGGTATCTTCTGAACGTAACGTACAAGCAGGGCGTTCCACATTACATTGCCTCCGTGAACTCCAATCCCAATACCGACGATGACGACACCCCCCTGACGAAGTACACAGGCAATGTCGTCATTCCCGACACCGTGGAGTACAGCGGCAACAAGTACGCAGTCATTGGTATTAACAGATATGCTTTCTACGATTGCGATGGACTTACATCTGTTAAACTGCCCGACGGCATAACAGAGATTGGCAATGGCGCATTCCAAAGTTGCACCAAACTCACCAGCATCACATTTCCAACACAGTTGGCCAAGATTGGAGACTATGCTTTCAACGAGTCTGGACTGACCGCTATCGTAGTGAATGACTCCTGCAAAGTCATCTACGGTTCAGCTTTCGCTGATTGTCCGAATCTGAAGAGTGTCACCTTGGGAAAGAAGATGGCTTACATTGGTAGCAATGCCTTTACAGGGAGCCCTCTCACCTCTCTTGACATCTGGAGCGACTGCACCAATGGTGCTCCTTAAATGGTAGGTGCCTTCGATGAGTCGCTTTATGAGACTCTCCCCGTCCCTGTGAAGAAAGGCACACTCGACAACTATTACTATAAGGATGCAAATACCGGTGACTATGAGTCTGACTGGCACAACTTCAAGAATATCACAGAGGCAGAGTTTACGAGTATTGAGAATGTGATGACAAGTACATCAATAGCAGAAGAGTGGTATTCTATTGGTGGGCTTAGATTGCCTCATCCGCAACCCGGACTGAATATATTGAAAGTTAATGGTAAAACCTTTAAAGTAATCAAGCGGCAATAATCTTCTTTTAAAGGATATGATCCTCTGCCAGCTTGCCTGCTGAGGATTTATATAGTGATTATCATTTATAGGTATTCACATTGTGGATTCAAGATTGTTGTAGGATAACACGAAGAGTCCAAGCTTTAGGTAACAGATTCAATCAATAAAAAGTTTTCCAGCACACATAAAAGCAGGATGGCTTCCCTACTGAGAAGCCATCCTGCTTTTGCATTAAAGTAGCAATCCTATAGAAGTGGTAATGCCGAAGAGGAACATATTCCTGGCTGTCTCTCCCAACACCTTATTTAATTCCCGTCCATGGTCTATCTTCAACAGATGGACAAAAGCCAAAGTATGCAAAGGCAGATAGACGATCAACGGAAGAAGGAAAGCCCAAAGATGACCTTCAACGATGAAGACGACATTCAACAGCAACGCGACGACGCCGGACAAAAGGTAAAGCATCTCGCCTCCGCGATGGCCGACTCTGACGACCAATGTCATCTTACCATCACGCCGGTCGTTGTCGATGTCACGATTGTTGTTGATTAATAATAAGGTGTCGATGACAAAACCACAGGCCAACGAAGCCAGAAACACGGTTAGCGTCACCGTCCGCGGACCCTCCGGCAGACAAAGATAATAGGTCAAACAAACAGGTACGATGCCAAAGAACACCAGCACAAGCATGTCGCCCAAACCCAGATAAGAGAGTTTGGTGGTATAAAGGAAACAGAAGAGCACGCACAGCGCGCCGACAAGAATCATCTCCAGTCCGCCAAACAACACCAAGGGCAAGCCGACAGCACAACCGAGTGCCGTGGTAATGAGCAGCGCCTTGCGCATGGCACCTTCCGTCACCCATCCCATCGAACAAGCACGCTGTGGCCCCAGTCGCGTTTCCGCATCATCGTTGCCACGCTTGAAATCGAAATAGTCGTTGACGAAATTGGCATCAATCTGCATGATAAACGCAAAGAGAAAGCACAGCACACAAGGCAACCACGCTATCGCCCAGCCATGATCAGCTATCGTCAATGCCGTACCAATCATCACCGGCACAGCGGCTCCCGTCAACGTCTTGGGGCGAGCAGCCAACAGCCAGGCACGGAAGGAATTGGTTTTTACGTTATTTTCTTCTATCATCTTTTTATTTCTATTAAATGAGTCGTTCAGTTTGCAGTTTTGACTTTCTTACTGGCAGAATTCATCAAAAAAGAGCCTCAGTCCACGATAGCTATCGTCGACTGAGGCTTTTATCTATGTTTCCACAAGCTTAGAACTCAGCGTTCTTCGGCGTACGTGGGAAAGGAATGACGTCACGGATATTCTGCATACCCGTCACGAAGAGGATCAGACGCTCAAAGCCCAAGCCGAAACCAGCGTGAGGACAAGAACCGAACTTACGTGTATCGAGATACCACTTATAGTTGTTCTCATCCATGCCGCGAGCCTCGATCTCGTCGAGCAGCTTCTGATAGTTCTCCTCACGGACCGAACCGCCAATGATCTCACCAATACGTGGGAAGAGCACATCAGTGCCCTGCATCGTCTTGCCGTCAGCATTCTTCTTCATATAGAACGCCTTGATCTCGGAAGGATAGTCGGTCATAATCACCGGACGCTTGAAGTGCTGCTCTACAAGATAGCGCTCATGCTCACTGCTGAGGTCCATGCCCCAACCGGTGACAGGGAATTCGAACTTATGTCCGTCCTTGACAGCCTGCTCCAAGATGCGGATGCCCTCGGTATAAGGCAGGCGTACGAAGTCCTCCTTGATGACAGACTCCAACGTAGCGATCAGCGTCTTGTCGATCATCTTGTTGAGGAACTCCAAGTCGTCCTTGCAGTTGTCCAAGGCCCACTTCACGCAGTACTTGATGAAGTCTTCCTCAAGATCCATCAACTCGTCCTTGTCGATGAAGGCAACCTCCGGCTCGATCATCCAGAACTCAGCCAAGTGGCGCGGCGTGTTGCTGTTCTCAGCACGGAAGGTAGGACCGAAAGTGTAGATAGCACCCAAGGCTGTGGCGCCGAGCTCGCCCTCAAGCTGACCGCTCACGGTGAGGTTGGTTTTACGTCCGAAGAAGTCCTTGTCGTACTCCACCTTGCCACTCTTTGCCACACGGTCGAGGTCGAGGGTAGTCACCTGGAACATCGATCCGGCACCCTCAGCGTCACTGGCGGTGATCAGCGGCGTGTTGAAGTAGTAGAAGCCATGGTCATGGAAATACTTATGGATGGCGATGGCCATGTTGTGACGGATGCGGAAGACAGCGCCGAAAGTGTTGGTACGCAGACGCAGATGAGCGTACTGGCGCATATACTCAAAGCTCTGACCTTTCTTCTGCATTGGATAATCACTCGGGCAACCTCCGTAGAGCTCCAGCTCAGAAGCCTGGATCTCGCAGGTCTGTCCTTTGCCCTGGCTCTCCACGAGCTTACCGGTGGCACGGATGCACGCACCGGTAGTGATGCTCTTGAGCAACTCCTCATCCACCGTCGAGGGGTCAACGACAATCTGAATGTTCTTAATGGTCGAACCGTCGTTCAAGGCAATGAAGTCCACAGCCTTGCTGCTACGATGCGAGCGCACCCAGCCTTTGACAGTCATCTCTTTTCCAAAGTCGGTGCTCCGCAGGGCATCGGCCACTTTTGTTCTACTCATGATATGTCTCTCTTTGTTGATTCAAACATACTGTTCACTCACTCTCATTACTCGAACATGCCGCTGCGCAGCATCTCCACCTCTTTCTCTGTGAGGAAGCGCCAGTCGCCACGGCGTACGTTCTTCTTGGTCAGTCCGGCGAACTGCACGCGGTCGAGTTTCACGACACGGTAGCCCAGGCTCTCGAAGATACGACGCACAATGCGGTTCTTACCGCTGTGGATCTCGATACCTACCTGGCTGTGGTCACGCTCGTCGGCATACTCAATAGCGTCGGCATGTACCTCGCCATCCTCCAGCTCAATGCCCTCAGCGATCTTCTGCAGATCTTCGGGAGCCACATTCTTGTCGAGGAAGACATGGTAGACCTTCTTCTTGAGGAACTTAGGATGGGTCAGCTTGCTGGCAAGCTCACCGTCGTTGGTCAGCAACAGCACACCAGTGGTGTTGCGGTCCAGACGACCTACAGGATAGATGCGCTCGGGACATGCGTCCTTCACGAGATCCATCACGGTCTTACGCTGCTGGGGATCGTCGCTGGTAGTGACATAATCCTTAGGTTTGTTGAGCAGCACATATACTTTCTTCTCAAGTGTGACAGGCTGATCGTGGAACTTCACGACATCGGAGCGGAGCACCTTGGTGCCGAGCTCGGTGACGACCTTGTCATTGACCGTCACCACACCTGCCTGGATGAACTCATCAGCCTCACGACGGGAGCAAACACCGGCATTTGCCAGATATTTGTTCAGACGAATCGGCTCGTTCGGGTCGATATTCTCCTCCTTGTACTCGATACGCTTCTTCATGCTATACTTAGCATTGGGATCGTATCCGGGACGGTGCTGTCCGTAGCCACCCTGACGGTTGTAGCCGCCCTGGCCCTGCTGACGATAGCCACCCTGCTGACGATAACCGCCCTGCTGACGATAGCCACCCTGCTGACGAGACTGATAGCCTCCCTGTCCCTGCTGACGATAGCCGCCTTGCTGACGAGACTGATAGCCACCCTGTCCCTGCTGACGGTAGCCGCCCTGCTGGCGAGACTGATAACCACCTTGCTGACGGGACTGGTAGCCACCCTGCTGGCGAGACTGATAACCACCTTGCTGACGGGACTGGTAGCCACCCTGCTGGCGAGGCTGATAACCACCCTCGCGCTGCTGATAACCACCCTCCTCGTTATTGTTGTTGTAGCGCGGACGCTGCTGATAGCCTCCCTGGCGCTGCTGATAACCGCCTTGGCGCTGCTGGTAGCCACCCTGACGCTGCTGATAGCTGTTGCGTGGACGCTGCTCGCCACCCATCAAGCCAGCACCGAAGCCCTCGGGACGGAAGCTGCTGCCTTCATCGCGGCTGCCACTCTTGTCAGAGCTGAAAGTGCGCTGTGTATGAATACGTGGACGCTGTACGCGGCCATTGACATAATCTCTCTGATAACCCTGTTGTGGACGATAGCCTTCACGGCCTGCATCGCTACTCTGCTTAGGTTGTACGGACGAATCCTGTGTGTTCTTTTCTAATTCTTCTGTCATAATCGTTACATTGTGTAGCCTCTCGGCTTACTTGTTAATACTCTTGAAAATGATACTCTAAAAATGATATTATTAATAATGTGTAATATGAAACTATATCTTTGAACGTGCGATTACATACCCGTGTAGTTCATCGGTGTGATCGCCATCAGCTCAGCCTTCACGTCATCACTGACGTTGAGCGTCTGAATGAAATCGTGGATGGTCTGTTCCGTCATCACGTTGTTGGTACGCGTCAGAGCCTTCAGTGCCTCATAAGGATGAGGATAGCCTTCACGGCGCAGGATGGTCTGGATAGCCTCAGCCACCACAGCCCAAGTGTTGTTCAAGTCCTCTGTCATCTTCTCCTCATGGAGGATGAGCTTGCGAAGACCTTTCAGCGTGCTCTCAATGGCGATGACGCTGTGACCCATAGGCACGCCGACATTGCGGAGCACGGTCGAGTCGGTGAGGTCGCGCTGCAGGCGGCTCACCGGCAACTTGGCAGCGAGGAACTGCAGGATGGCGTTAGAGATGCCGAGGTTACCTTCACTGTTCTCATAGTCGATCGGGTTGACCTTATGCGGCATAGCGCTGGAACCAACCTCTCCCTTCTTGATCTTCTGCTTGAAGTAGTCCATGGAGATATACATCCAGAAGTCGCGGTCGAGATCGATGATGATGGTATTGATGCGACGCATAGCATCGAAGATAGCGCCGAGATAGTCGTAGTTGCTGATCTGTGTGGTCCACTGCTCACGCTCCAGTCCGAGTTTCTCACTGACGAAGCGGTTGGCGAAAGCCTTCCAGTCATAGTTGGGATAAGCCACATGATGGGCATTGAAGTTGCCCGTAGCGCCACCGAACTTTGCTGTAATCTTGCAGGCCTTCAAGCTGTTGAGCTGTTCGGTCAGGCGATAGACATAGACCATGATCTCCTTGCCCAGGCGTGTGGGTGAGGCAGGCTGACCGTGTGTCTTGGCGAGCATGGGCACGTCTTTCCACTCATCGGCATACTGCTGTAGCTGAGCGATGAGCTCTTCCACCAAAGGATAGTAGACATCGTGCAGCGCCTCCTTGAGAGAGAGGGGCACACTGGTGTTGTTGATGTCCTGCGACGTCAGACCGAAGTGGATGAACTCCTTGTAGGCATCCAAGCCTCCGATCTCATCGAAGCGCTCCTTGATGAAATACTCCACGGCCTTGACATCGTGGTTAGTGATCTTCTCGATGTCCTTGACACGTTGAGCGCTCTTCTCGTCGAAATGGCGATAGATGTCGCGCAGACGCTCGAAAAGGTTGTGATCGAAGTCTTTCAGTTGCGGCAAGGGCAACTCGCACAGAGTGATGAAATACTCCACCTCCACACGAATGCGGTAGCGGATCAGTGCATATTCAGAGAAGTAGTTGGCCAAAGGCTCTGTCTTGCTTCTATAGCGACCATCGATAGGCGAGATGGCCGTCAATGTATCCAGATTCATAATGCTGTTAATAAGCTGTGATAATACGTATTATATTCTATTCTGCAAAATTACTAATTTATTTCGACATCTAATAAAAGTGTAGTGAAAAAGATAATTAAAAAGGAAAAAAGAAAGAAAACAAGGGAGGAAGGGCGAGCGAAGATAAAGCACTGAGCGCTTCTGCATAGCAGAAGCATACAGAACCCAGCCAACACATTGCCGACTCGCAAGCAACTATGCTATACACCGGGCATCGATCGCAAACGTTTTCAAAAGAAGCATACTGAAACGGTTGCCAAAGACAAAGCGCTTTGACGTGGGCGTTGACGGATTCGAACCGCCGACCCTCTGCTTGTAAGGCAGATGCTCTAAACCAACTGAGCTAAACGCCCGATATAAAAATCCCCGCAATCCCGAAGGACTACAGGGACCACCCCTACGTGGGCGTTGACGGATTCGAACCGCCGACCCTCTGCTTGTAAGGCAGATGCTCTAAACCAACTGAGCTAAACGCCCCTTTCTCGGATTGCGGGTGCAAAGGTAACACAAATATTTCATCCCACCAAACTTTTGGCAAGAAAAAAGTGAACGGGCATAAAAAAGCCTCTGCGCTGCTGGCCCAAAGACAGAGCGCAGAGGATAATATAGAATAGAAGGGAATAGCAACCATAGAGAGTATAGAAACTATAGAGAACTATAGAAGCCATAGGCACTACAGCCCTCACACAGCCTTATCTCCGAAGCTATCCCACCAAGCTCTCCTCTCTCAGATTTTCTTTCCGAGCTCTCCTCATGCAAGGGGGTTCAGTGGTGTGCTGGACCCCTCCTCTCCCTCCAGGGAGAGGACGGGGGCAGGGGGAGAAGAGAGTCTTCGTCTTCGTTTTCTTTATCACTTCTTGATCATCTCCACCGATCTCTTGAGGAACTCGTCGAGGGCTTTGCCCTTGAGCATACCGTTCTGCAGGAGAGCCAGGTCGATGAGCTGATGCACGATCTTGTCGTCCTTGGCATAGTCGCAGAGGATCTTGTTCTTTTTGTCGCGCTGCTCGTTGACAGCCTTCTCGGTCTTCTCGAGATCATCCTTTTCCTCTTTGGTGATCTCCTCCGGTTTCTTCTTGCTCTGACTCTGATGGAGAGCGGCAAGACGAGCCTGCTGGCCTTTGAGCTCACTCTCGATCGGCTTCAAAGCCTCGTCGGTAGCCTTATGGGTCTCGTCGAGCACCTCCTTCACGAGAGCGTGGTCGGTGTTGAGTACCACTGTGTAGCTGTCCGGCATCTGACCATAGAAGCTCATACCCGGCTGGAAGTGGCTCATGTCCTTCATACGACGCATGTATTCACTCTCTGTGATCAGCACCGGCTGAGCCTGCTCGCCGAGTGCCTCCATGTCAACGTTGAAGGTAGCCTTGCTGTCCATCGGCATCTGCGAGCGGAACACCTCTGACAGTTTGTCGCGGTCATCGGCTTCCAAAGCACTCTTCTTTGCGTCTTCCTTCTGGATGAGCCGGTCGATGATGTCGGCATCGACACGTGCGAAGCGGCTCTTCTCCAGCTTCTGCTCAAGCATCGACACCATCGGCATGTCGAGCTGACCGTCCATCAGCAGCACGCTGTAGCCCTTGTCCTCAGCGGCCTTGATATAAGAGTACTGGTCGTTCTTGTTGGTGGCATAGAGATAGACGAGGTCACCGTTCTTGTCGGTCTGGTTGTCCTTGATGAGCGTCTTGTACTCTTCCATGGTGAAGTACTTGCCTGCAACATCCTTAAAGAGCGCAAAGTCCTTGGCACGGTCGTAGAAGTCATCCTGCGAGAGCATACCGTAGTTGATGAAGAGCTTCAGGTCGTCCCACTTAGCCTCGTAGTCCTTGCGGTCATTCTTGAAGGTCTGCTGCAGACGGTCGGCCACCTTCTTGGTGATATAGGTCGAGATCTTCTTCACGTTAGCATCGCTCTGCAGATAGCTACGGCTGACGTTCAATGGGATATCCGGTGAGTCGATGACGCCATGGAGCAGTGTCAGGAAGTCCGGCACGATGCCCTCGACCTGATCGGTGACGAAGACCTGATTGCAATAGAGCTGGATCTTGTTGCGCTGCAGGTCGAGGTTGTTGTGAATGCGCGGGAAGTAGAGGATACCCGTCAGATGGAACGGGAAGTCGACGTTGAGGTGGATCCAGAACAGCGGCTCGTCCTGCATCGGATAGAGCGTGCGGTAGAAGTTCTTATAGTCCTCGTCTTTGAGTGTCGACGGCGTCTTGGTCCACAGCGGCTCCACGCTGTTGATGATGTTGTCTTCCTGAGTTTCCACTTCCTTGCCATCCTTCCATTCAGTCTTTTTGCCAAAGGCGATAGGCACAGCCATGAACTTGCAATACTTGTTCAGCAAGGCAGTGATGCGTGTCTTCTCCAGGAATTCCTTGCAGTCGTCGGAGATGTGCAGCACGATGTCGGTACCGCGGTCAGCCTTTTCTGTCTCCTCAAGCGTAAACTCAGGTGAGCCGTCACAGGTCCAGTGCATAGCCTTAGCACCCTCTTGATAGCTCTTAGTGATAATTTCAACCTTGTCAGACACCATAAAACTGGAGTAGAAACCGAGTCCGAAGTGACCGATGATGGCATTGGCCTCATCCTTGTATTTTGTCAGGAAGTCGGTGACACCTGAGAAAGCGATCTGGTTGATGTATTTATCAATTTCCTCAGCGGTCATACCCAGTCCACGGTCGCTGATGGTGAGCTTCTTGGCATCTTTGTCGAGCTTGACGTGAATTGTCAGGTCGCCGAGCTCACCCTTGAAGTCGCCTTTCTGTGCCAGCGTCTTCAGTTTCTGCGTAGCATCGACGGCGTTGGAGACCATTTCACGTAGGAAAATCTCATGATCGGAATACAAGAACTTTTTGATAACGGGGAAGATGTTCTCAGTAGTAACCCCGATATTACCTTTTTTCATGGTATGTTTTCTATTAGTTTTTGCCGATAAAAATGCAAAAAGCGTGCCATGAAGATTTTTTTGAAATTTTACCGAAATATTGACAACACTTTAAAAGAAAAACGCTATATTTGCAACATAGATTCATTTCAATAGGTTAAGGTTAGTTTTTTTAAAAGGTTAAAGGCCCCAATCAGAGTAGTGATTACTGTGGATTGGGGATTTTTTAATTGGGACAATATCATTCAGATAACGCTACGGGAATGGGACTACCAGAGCAAGGTTTTAGTTCTCTGCCTCACCGATTCCCGTATTTTTGCCGTTTTAGCTAATCTTTCCAAGCCTGGCTGCTATTGCCAACGGTTTCTCTTCCACTACACCTTATTATATATAGGGGCCGACACCTTCGGTGCGACAAGCTGTCATATCACGTTGTGACACTTTTGTCACCATTTGCTTTTCTAACCTATTGGCACGGTTTTGGCAAACGTAGAAGTGGTCGCGGAAACGCAACAACCAATATTGAAAGTTAAACATAAAGATTATAGCAACTATGACAATTAAACCATTAGCAGACAGAGTGCTGGTACTTCCTGCACCAGCTGAGGAGAAAGTAGGTGGAATCATCATCCCTGACACAGCCAAGGAGAAACCACAGCGCGGCGAGATCGTCGCCGTCGGTCAAGGCACAAAGGACGATCCTATGGTTCTGAAGAAGGGCGATGTCGTGCTCTATGGCAAGTATGCCGGAACAGAGCTGGAGGATGGCGACAAGAAATATCTGATGATGCGTCAGAGCGACGTGCTCGCTGTCGTAGAGGACTAAAGCACTGCCGAGCGCAGACATATGTTTTCACTCAATCAGTTTACTATTACATAACATTAAAAAAAATAGGAATTCACAACAATGGCAAAGATTATCAAATACAATACAGAAGCCCGCAACCTCATCAAGGCTGGTGTTGACCAGTTGGCCAATGCTGTAAAGGTTACACTCGGTCCTAAGGGCCGCAACGTCATCATCGAGAAGAAATTCGGTGCTCCTCAGATCACCAAGGACGGTGTCACCGTCGCCAAAGAGGTAGAACTTGAGGATAAGTTCGAGAACACTGGCGCTCAGCTCGTCAAGAGCGTAGCCAGCAAGACGGGTGACGACGCCGGCGACGGTACCACCACAGCTACCATCCTGACTCAGGCTATCGTCACAGAGGGCCTGAAGAACGTCACCGCCGGTGCCAACCCAATGGATCTGAAGCGCGGTATCGACAAGGCCGTGGCTAAGGTCATCGACTATATCAAGACCAACGCTGAGCAGGTCGGCGACAACTACGACAAGATTGAGCAGGTCGCTACCGTCAGCGCCAACAACGATCCCGAGATTGGCAAGCTCATCGCCGACGCTATGCGCAAGGTTTCTAAGGACGGCGTGATCACCATCGAGGAGAGCAAGACCCGCGACACCAGCATCGGCGTGGTACAGGGTATGCAGTTCGACCGTGGCTATCTGTCTGGCTACTTCGTGACCGACACCGACAAGATGGAGTGTGTGATGGAGAATCCTTACATCCTCATCTACGACAAGAAGATCAGCAACCTCAAGGAGTTCTTGCCCATCCTGCAGCCTGCTGCCGAGAGTGGCCGTCCACTGCTCGTCATCGCTGAGGACGTTGACTCTGAGGCTCTGACGACTTTGGTTGTCAACCGTCTGCGTGGCGGTCTGAAGATCTGCGCTGTCAAAGCTCCGGGCTTCGGCGACCGTCGCAAGGCTATGCTTGAGGATATCGCTATTCTGACCGGTGGTGTTGTCATCAGCGAGGAGAAGGGCCTGAAGCTTGAGCAGGCTACACTCGACATGCTGGGCTCCGCCAAGAAGGTGACTATTACCAAGGACGACACGACTATCGTCGGCGGTGCTGGTGCTAAGGAGAACATTCAGGAGCGCGTCAACCAGATCAAGAACGAGATCGCCAACACCAAGAGTTCTTACGACAAGGAGAAGCTGCAGGAGCGCCTCGGCAAGCTCAGCGGTGGTGTTGCAGTGCTCTATGTCGGTGCTAACTCCGAGGTGGAGATGAAGGAAAAGAAGGATCGTTGCGACGATGCACTCTGCGCTACTCGTGCAGCCAGCGAGGAAGGTGTTGTTGTCGGTGGCGGTACTACTTACATCCGTGCTCAGGAAGAGCTCAAGGATCTCAAGGGCGACAATGCCGATGAGCAGACTGGTATCAACATCGTACGCCGCGCTATCGAGGAGCCGCTGCGTCAGATTGTCTTCAACGCCGGTGGCGAGGGCGCTGTCGTAGTGAACAAGGTTCGCGAGGGCAAGGGCGACTTTGGTTACAATGCCCGTGAGGACAAGTACGAAGACCTGCGCGCAGCTGGTGTCATCGACCCGGCCAAGGTAGAGCGTGTGGCTTTGGAGAACGCTGCTTCTGTAGCAGGTATGTTCCTGACCACTGAGTGCCTCATCTGCGACAAGCCTGAGGAGAAGCCGGCTATGCCAGCAGCCGCTCAGCCCGGAATGATGTAATTGAGACATTGAAATAAAGAAACTCATAACCACGAAGAGGTGGCAAGCGATATGCTTGCCACCTCTTTTTTTTGTATCCATACCCGCCAGCACAGATTCTATCCATAAGATTTTATCCGACAAAAAGTCATCACGATGAAGTCACAATCTAGAGAAGCAAGACTCAACAACGAGAGCTCAAAATCACAGTTTTGTGGGATGAAAGGACGAAAAAGCCACTTTCTCTATATCATCTCAGTGGTTTCTATGGATGAAAAAGCTAAGATGACGAAAAATTCTCTAGAGAATTTTTCGTCATCTTGGCTTTTTGATCGTGTCAAAAAGCCAAGATGATAGGCAAAAACGGCTGTTTTGGCGAAGTGAAAAGGCTGAGACGGGGAGCACAAAAGAGTAAATTTTTACGCAAAGACAGCAAGTATCTAATTATCAGATAGTTACAAAAAGTGCTCAAAAATGGCGAAAATCAGAGGCAAGTACACCCTTGCTTCTGATTTTTCGATTCTCAGAGGCGGAAAAATGTCAGTTTACATGACAAATCAGAAGT
>Ga0310695_10002315_pt1 | contig 40689 bp, 36 predicted proteins | sample RumenRJG_04DNA_FD_203882 | JGI IMG/M metagenome (GOLD analysis project Ga0310695, IMG submission 203882) | Bovine rumen microbial communities from Lethbridge, Alberta, Canada - RJG_04 (v2) (version 2) | ecosystem: Host-associated > Mammals > Digestive system > Stomach > Rumen | place: Canada...
CTCTCAGACCGGCTACTGATCGTCGCCTTGGTGGGCCGTTACCCCGCCAACCAGCTAATCAGACGCAGACCCATCGTGAAGCGGTACCATATACAGAGGGCACCTTTAGTGAATCCTTCATGCGGAGAATTTACAACATTCGGTATTAGCAGACCTTTCGATCTGTTGTCCCCATCTTCACGGCAGGTTGTCTACGCGTTACTCACCCGTTTGCCACTCGACATCTCATTTTCCTCACTCAACTAAGAAGTGTTAAGCACTTATTTTAGTGTGGCCCTCGCTTCGCTCGGGCAACGCTATGTGCCTGCGCTCTTCTGTAGCTCAGTGAGGAAAACAATTCGTCTCGTTCGACTTGCATGTGTTAAGCACGCCGCCAGCGTTCGTCCTGAGCCAGGATCAAACTCTCCATAAAATATGGTAGAGCTGACTAGCTCAAATCATCTTTTGGTATCCAGTTCATGAATTTCATGAAACCGGGTAAAAGAAATTGCGATTGCTTGTATGTATCTTGTACATAACCAATCGATGTTGATGCATGTTCATGCATCTCATCTGGCTTGCATCATAAACTAAGTTTTGATGCACTGCATTGTTTAGTTTTCAGAGAACAACTCCGGCTCTCAGCTCCGGGCTTTTGAGCCCCTCGCTTCAAGCGACTCATTTATAATACATCAGAATGACGCCCGTGTCAACACCTTTTTGAAAGTTTTTCAAAAAAAATATCCTCCCCTGCAGGGGAGGATAGGAAAATCAGTCATGAAGGGCGGGGATCAGCACGAGTGCCACGGGCAGATTTGATGCCCCCGGCGGAGAGAAGACGAAGTAGGGATCGTCCTCTGCCTGATAGGTGCCGAGGTAAGCAAGCTCCGCCGTCTGTGGCAGGATCCAGATTCCCTCATCGCGTGCCTTCTGGATATTATCCGGCTCCGGCGGCGTCATATCGCCGAAGTACCCGCGGCCGAACGGCGTCGGGATCAGGTCCTCGCGTCCGTGCTTACCGAGCCGCACCGTCATCGCGCCGGCGTAGATGCCGCCGAGCGGGCAGAGGTAGACATCAACCGGACGGTCGCCCTTGAGCGGGATATGGATGTCGTAGTTGATGCCGTAGTTGCCAAAGTCCGTCACCGCGCTGCCATCGGTCGCGTCGATGCCCGTCTGATAGAGGTCGTGGACATTATCGGCCAGCGGCACATAGACGATGCCGTCTTTATCCGCATCGTATTCCTTCGCTGCCGTCATTTTGCGGTCCATGCCCGCATAGGTGCCGCGCAGGCGCATCTCATCCTTCGGCTGGATGTCCGCGCTCTTCCAGAATTCGAGCGGGTCTTCGTCCGCCGGATACATGATGACCATGACCTTCACCGGATGATTCGTCTTGAAGTCGTAGGTGCCGCAGATCAGCTGCTGCGGAGCGAGCACGATATTGTCCATCTCGGGATCCAGCAGGCGCGTGCTGCCCTTCATCATATAGAGATGGTCAAAGCGCCGGTTCCCGAAATAATTCTTCTGCGCGCCCTTGCCCGTGTGCAGGTAGTCCGTGCTCGGCTCGCCGATGCCGCCGCGCGTGACGCGCACCTCGGTATAGTCTTCCTGCGCCTCGAGGACGACGGCGACTTTCTTATCCGTGTCCTGACTGTTCAGATGATAGTAGAAAACGCGTGCCGGCCCCGACACGATATCCTGGTACAGGATGCCATCCTGTGCGACATATTCCGGACTGTCGGAAAAGATCAGCGTCCCCTCCGCATCCGCGGTCTGCATCGGCAGGATATGGGCCATGCGCGACGCAGGCTTCCAGGTCTTCTTTTCCGGCTCGGCCTGCTGCGCATCCCTGCCCCGGCTCGTCGTCACGATCGTGCGGCCGCTCTCCGATGGCTGGACGGCAATCGTCCGATCCGGCTTCGCCTGATCCATCACCACCGTTTCCGATCCCGTCCCGGACAGATGGCGCGGTGCGGCAGATGCCGCGGATGCGATGCTCAGCGCGGCAATCGCGCAAAGAATGACTTTCCCAAAAGACTGTATCAAATCAAGTTTCTCCCTTATTCTTCAATATGCTGGTGGATGCCGAGTCTCGTCATGAGTTCCGCTTTCCATAGGCGCAGACGGAACTCCGTGAGCCCGAACCGCGGGCGCGGGATGTTGACGCGCTGCAGTTCATAGGGATTCGTCGAGAAGGTATTGATTCCCGGATCGCCCGTGACGGCCGTCAAGTAGTCATTCCGTTTCAGCATCTCCGGCATCGCTTCGTCGTAGGCCCCATTCGGATAGGAGAAACTGAACACGGTCCGGATCCCGTTCCACTCCAGCAGCAGCTTCGAAAGGCGGATCTCGTCCTCCTGCTGGGCCGCGGGCAGCGTTGTCAGCGGCAGATGGTCGGCCGTATGGCTGCCGATCTCGATGCCGCGCGCCTGCATGTCGCGCAGCTCATCCCAAGTCAGATAGCCGGCCTGCCCGATATCGTTCGTGACCATGTAGACGACGGCCGTCATGCCATGCGCCTCGAGGATCGGCAGCATCTCCGTGTAGTTGTCCTCATAACCATCATCGAAGGTCAGGATGACCGGCTTTTCCGGCAGCTGTGCCTTCCCCTTCTTGGCCTTCATGAAATCGAGCATCGTGATAGCCGTGTACCCCTCGCGCTGCAGATCGTCGAGCTGCGCGGCGAATTCCTCCGGCGGGACGTTGTAGGCCCGCCCCTCCGCGTCCACCGGGCCGCTGTCGACCAGATGGTATTCGAGCACCAGGACGCCTTCCGGCGCCGGCGTCAGTTTCGTCCAGGCAGCAAGGCCGAGGAAAAGCACGGCAAAAAGCCCGAGGGCAAGGATCGCGAACCTGCCTGCCCACCGGACGAATTTTTTCTTGCGGCTTTCCCCGCGCTGATAAACACGCAAACGCAATGTTCTTCTCTCTCCTAACTTTCCCGCGCCTGTGCCTCCGCACGGCCAGCGAGGTCTTGTATCTTCCGGAAACGGTGGTTGATGCCGGACTTCCCGATATCCAGCATTTCCGCAATCTCCAAAAGGCTCGCGTCGGGATGCTGCAAACGCATCTGCGCTGCCTTCTTGAGCTTTGGCGGCAGCTCCTCATAGAGCCCGTGCCTTTTGAGCGTACGGATGGCCTCGATCTGCCGCCCCGCCGCGTCGACGGATTTCTGCAGGTTCGCGGTCTCGCAGTTCACGAGCCGGTTGACCTGCCCGCGCACCTCTTTGACATTGCGCGCGACCTCGAAGGCCTCGACCGCCGCATCCGCCCCGAGCATGCCGAGGAAATCGACGATAGCATCCCCCTCCTTGATGTAGACGAGGTAGCCGTCCTTCCGCTCGGTCATGCCGACGGGAAAGGCCATGCGCCGCAGGATATCGTAAAGGAATTTCCCGAATGCGTAGTTCCCCGTGACCATCTCGAGGTGGTAGCTCGCCTCCGGCCGGTTGACGCTGCCGCCGCCGAGGAAAGCGCCGCGCAGATAGGCCACGCGGCTCGATGTCCCACGCAGGAGCTTCCCGTTCGGCTCAATTCTGAGGCTGCCGCCCTGCAGGAAACCGAGCTTTTCGAGCAGATTCGTCCCCTCGAGGGACGGCACGACGCGGACGCCGTACTGGTTGTGCTTGTTGAACTGGCGCGACCGGCTCACGGCGATCTCCGTCCGCATGCCCGGCTCGACCTGCTTGAAGAGCTGCAAGGCCTTGCGCGAGACCGCCGCGTTCTTCGATGTGAAGTTCACACCGAAACGCCCATGCTGGCCGAACAGGATGGCCGCACTCATGCGAAGCAGGCCGGCGAGTTCGGCTGTCCGGTCTGTTTCTTTCTCCACGCTCAGCCGTGCGAGCTCATTCTTGACTTCCGTCGCAAACGATGCCAACCGTCCGCCTCCTTCTATCTTTCCACGTATTTTTCCACGCACACGGCGCACGCCATGCGCTCAGCCGCGCCCGGTCATCTTCATGACCGTCTGCATGACGACACGCGAGAGCTTGTCCGGGTCATGGCGGATGACGTCGCTCTCATTGATGATATCGGCCTTGACGAAGCCGATGCCGAGCGCGTTGATGGCTTCTTCGTCTATCTCTACCGGATACGCGCCCTTTTCCGCATAGAACGCGCGCATATCCCGCGAGATCGGGTGGTCGTTGACGAGCATGAAGTCGATGGCCCCTTTGCCCGCATGGTCGAGAATCGCCTTCGCGTGCATCGATGCCGTGTAGCCGTCCGTCTCACCGGGCTGCGTCATGACGTTGCAGATATAGATCTTGATGGCCTTGCTCTTGCGCACGGCCTCCGCGACGCCGTCGACGAGCAGGTTCGGCATGATGCTCGTGTAGAGGCTTCCCGGGCCCAGGATGATTGCATCCGCGTGCGTCAGCGCGTCGAGCGCGGACTGCACGGGCTTCACGTGCTCCGGGAACAGGCGCACGCGGTGGATGCGCTTATGCGCCTCCGGGATATGGGACTCGCCCTCGACGATCGTCCCATCCTCCATGATGGCATCGAGGCGCACGTGCTCCTTGGATGCGGGCAGCACGTTGCCCTTGACCGCGAGGACTTTCGACGACTCCTTGAGCGCCTGCTCGATGTCGCCCGTGACCTCGGTCATCGCCGCGATGAAGAGGTTGCCGAACGAATGCCCCGAGAGCTCGCTCTTCCCCTTGAAGCGGTACTGGAAAAGCTTCTCCATCAGCGGCTCAGTATCCGCGAGCGCGACGAGGCAGTTCCGCAGGTCGCCCGGCGGCAGGATGCCGAGATCCTCGCGCAGGCGCCCGGACGAACCGCCGTCGTCGGCCACCGTCACGACCGCCGTGACATTCGAGGTCGCGGTCTTGATGCCGCGGAGCAGCACGGAAAGGCCGTGCCCGCCGCCGATCACGGTGACGGCGGGGCCCTTGTCGAGCTTGCGCTTCTCGTAGATGATGTCGACGAGGCGCTCCGAATTATCCGGCAGCAGCACCGTGATGACCGAGCGGATGACGAAGCGCGTCGCGATCAGCATCAGCACGATGCCGAACAGGACGACGAGAATGCCGACAAAGGTCGTGAACGCGTAGTCATAGCTCCCCTTCCAGAGGTAGACCGCGCGGAAAATCGCCTCCTCGACGACATCGATGTATTTGTAGTTGAAGACCAGGGCCAGCCCGAGGCTGATCAGCATGACGCCGACCGAAAACAGCAGAAGCCACCGCTTAAAGCGCATGCCCGGGTACAGCCATTTCAATAGATGCACTTTCAGCACTCCTCACGCACATGTTCTTCTACATCGTTCTTCATCAGGTCGCGGTGCTCCAGCTTCACGGGATAGCCGCGGCTCGAAAGCCGGTCAAAGATATGCTTCGCGATGAAGACCGAGCGGTGCATGCCGCCCGTGCAGCCGACCGCGATGACGAACTGGCTCTTGCCCTCTTTGACGTATTGCGGCACGAGGAAATCGAGCAGGGCGTCGAGCCGCTTCTCGAATTCCTGCGTGACCGGCCATTTCTGGATATAGGCAGCAACCTCCGGCACCGTGCCGGATTTATGCCGCATGGATTCGATGTAGAACGGGTTCGGCAGGAAGCGCACGTCGAGCACCATGTCCGCGTCGAGCGGCATGCCAAACTTGAAGCCGAACGAAAGCACGTTGATGTTCATCTGCTCCCCTTCGGTCGTGCCGAAAAGCCGATGGATCTTGTCGCGCAGGTCTGCCTTGCGCAGATCCGACGTATCGACGATATAGGTCGCCTTCGCGCGGACCGACGCGAGCCGCTCCCGCTCCTTCGCGATGCCGTCCGTGATGCGCGAGGACGGCGCGAGCGGGTGCCGGCGGCGCGTTTCCTTGTAGCGGCGGATGATCGCCGCGTCCGACGCGTCCATGAACAGCATCTCGTAGGGCATATCGTCCTTGTCCATCGTCTCGAGCACGTTGACAAACGTATCGAAGAACTCCCGGCTGCGCGTGTCGACGACGAGCACGACCTTGCCGACATGACCGCCCGAGTGGCGGCAGAGCTCGACGAATTTCGGGATGAAGACCGGCGGCAGGTTATCCACGCAGAAATACCCGAGATCTTCGAGATACCGGCATGCCTGCGTCTTGCCGCCGCCCGACATGCCCGTGACGATGACGAGACGGAAATCCTTTTCCTGCTCTCCTGCCCGGCTGGCTTCCGCGGGCAGCTCGTCCGCACGCGCGCCTTTCTCTTTTTTCGTATCCAGCGCCGCTTCCCCGGCGCCGCGTTTTTCTTCTGCCATCTTCTTCACCCCTGTATCCCTGTTCCTATACTCGTATGCTCAGCGCAATACCAATTCCTCGATAGCCTTGGCGATGCCGTCCTCGTCGTTGGAATCCGCGGCGTAGGTCGCAAGCGCCTTCGCCTCCGGCAGGCCGTTCGCCGGCACGACTGCCGTCCCGGCATAGCGGAGCATCGAGAGGTCGTTGTCCCCGTCGCCGCAGGCCATGACCTCCTCCGGCGCGACGCCGAGCTTCTTCGCGAGCCAGTCGAGACCGAGCGCCTTGCTGACGCCGCGCGGCGTGATATCCGCGCTGCAACCGGTGTTCTGCTGCGCCGTGACGTCATCCGGGAACTCGGCCGCGATGACCTCGACCATTTCCTGCACATGGCCGTCGAGGTCGCGCACGACGCATTGCAGGACGTTTTCCGTATAGTCGAGGAACCGGTCGCCCGTCGCCTCGAGCTTCAGATCCGGCACGGTCCGGTATGCGTAGAAATAGTCGTTGTCGATATGCTCGACGTAGACCATGTTGTCGATATACCAGTTGACATACCAGTTCCGGTCATGGCAGAGCTGCAGGATGCCGCGCACGGCCTCCGGGCGGAGTTTCCGCGCGAAAATCGGCTTCTCCGCGCCGATGGGCTCGACGACGCCGCCATTGCAGCAGACCAGCGGCGCATTCGCCTCGATCTGCTTGCCGAAGACCTCCGCGCCCTTGAACATGCGCCCCGTCGCGATCGTCACGTAGACGCCGCGCGCCCGCGCTGCCGCAATGGCCGCGAGCGTGCGCGGGGAGACGATCTTTTCCGAGGTCAAGAGCGTCCCATCGAGGTCGAGCGCAATCAATTTTATCGCCATAGCTTCTTTCCGCTCCCTTCTATCTCATGCTATAATACTATCAGATTCTGAAAAGATGAGAGGCAGGCTGCTATGCGCATACACATTCATCCGAATTTCCGTCATTTTTCTCTTTCCGCTCCTACGGTTCTGACCATCGCCGCCATACTCTGCGTATTCGTCGGCACGTTCGGGCTGTCCTACGCCTGGCATTACGATCACCGGACGGCGGACAGCCTGTCCGCCTACTGCCGCATCGACTTCCAGAGCTCGCATACGGAGAGCGGCGCGCTCGAGGGCGCCATCCTGACCATCTGGGATTCCCGCTACGATGATGCGAAGCTGAAGCCGGACGCCATCCTGTACACGGACGGGCAGGCATGGGAAATGAAGGCCGCGGTCAAGCAGACCCCGCCGCAGGGAGGCCACTACAAGACCGAGAACAAGCTCTTCGTCGAGCTGCCGCGCGCGAGCCTCCCGGCCATCCAGAAGGCCGAGGAAGTCCGGTTCCGCTTCTACTACGACAACGGCCAGACCATCGACCTGCCGCTGAACGCGCCGGATCTCGCGTACTGGAAAGATCAGCTGAAATGATTATTCGTGGTAGACGCGCGGGACGCGCGGGGAAATCAGGCACGGGAGCTCGTAGTTGATCGTGTGCAGCCATCCCGCCGCCTCATCGGCCGTCAGCGTCTCCGAGCCCCAGAGCGTCGCGATGTCTCCCTCGCGCACGTCCGGGATATCCGTGACGTCGACCATGACCTGATCCATGCAGACGCGGCCCGCGATCGGCGCGCGCTTGCCGCCGATCTCGACCACGCCGCCATTCCCATAAGCGCGGATATAGCCGTCCGCATAGCCGATCGGCAGGGTCGCGATGCGGCTCTCCCGCTCCGCGACGAACTGGCGGCCGTAGCCGATGCTCTCGCCCTTGTGGATATTCTTCAGGAATACGACCTTTGCCGCGAGCTTCATCGCGGGCCGAAGCGCAATGGGGTGCGTGACCTCATCGGACGGCCACATGCCGTACTGGATGATGCCCGCGCGCACCATATCGAAATGCGCCTCCGGCATCTCGAGGATTGCCGCGGACTCCGCGATATGCTTGATTGGAATGTCGATGCCGCGCTTCTCCACCCCTGCGATGGCCTGCTTGAAACGCGCGAGCTGCTCATGCGCGTACGTCTTGTCCGCGCTGTCCGCCGTTGCGAAATGAGAGAACATGCCCTCGATCTCGACATTCGGCAGGTGGCTGACCCGCTCCGCGAGCGCGCCGATCTCCTCCGGGCGGATGCCGATGCGGCCCATGCCCGTCTCGACCTTCAGATGCACCTTCGCTTTCTTATGCTGGCGAACCGCCTCGCGCGAAATGGCCTCGGCGAGCGGGTACTCGCAGACGACCTGCGTGATATCGTAGTCGACGATATCCTTCGCGTCCTCCGGCATCACGATGCCGAGGATCAGGATTGGCGTCGTGAAGCCGGCCTCCCGCAGCGCGATGGCCTCGGAAAGCGTCGCGACAGCGAGATAGGCCGCGCCCTCCTCGACCGCGACGCGCGCGACCGGGATGGCACCGTGCCCATAGGCATCGGCCTTGACGACGGCGCAGAGCTTTGCGCCGCCCTGTATGCATTTCTTGATCTCCCGATAATTGTGTCTGATGGCTCCCAGGTCCACTTCTGCCCAGGCCGGACGATTCGGCATAATCCCAGACTCCTTTTCTCTCGAAGTTTATTTCGCAATTCATTTTGCAAGAATGCGGCGTACCGCAAGGAATAGTCCGCTTTTATTCTAGCTTCCTTCTCCATGCAAGTCAATAAACGCGGCGAAATTCCATATACGAAAAAAGGGTCTCCACATAAAGCGGAGATCCTTTTCTTTTGCGAAAAATCTCGTCCTGACAGAATCAGAAGAAGAAGTCCACGCGGCCCCAGAAGTCATGGACGTCTTTATTCGGGGACGTCTTGAAGTTCTTGCCATCTGCATAGCGGACCTGTGCGACGACGTTCTTGAACGGAGCGTAGTTCGCGCCGAGTTCCCAAGACTTCTCGTTCAGGTGAACCGCATCGAACGTGCTGTTGACCATCGCGTTCTGGCCGAGGTGACGATATGCGACCCAAGCACCCCAAGTGCCAGCGTTCTCGCGCTGCGCACCCTTATAGGTGAGCTCTGCGCTGCCGGCCTTGTTCAGGCTGTCTGCATCGGCGTTCTCGGAGTAGAAGCCGTTGAAGCCAACGTTCTTGTCGAAGTTGTAGCCGCCGCGGAGCGCCCAGATGTTGGCCTGATCCGTCGTGCCGTTGTTGTCCTTATAATCGAACTTCTCGCCGTTCTTCGCCTTGACATAGTGCCAGCGAGCGCCGCCGTAGAGCTTGCCGATGGTCGCATCGCCGCCGACGTACATGTAGTCGCCCGCGTTGCTGAGGCCATTCTCGCCGAGCACTTCCGTGTCATCATCGCTGATGCGGCCGCCGCCGAGCGTGAACTTCGCGACTTTGCCGAAGGAAACTTCAGCGCCCGAGAACGTCGTATCGGCGATCAGGTCGTTATCGATCGGTGCGAACTTACCGAGCTTGACGCTGAAGTTCGTGTAGTCGCCCTGTGCCCATGCGCGCTTCAGCGTAACTTTGCCGTCGCTGCCCGCGTCTTTTGCAAGATCCGTGCTTGCATCGAGACGAGCCTTGACATGCCAGTTGTTGTTGACCTCAGCGGACGGCTCGAGACGGAACGTCAGGTCGTTCTTGTGGTCGCCCTCTGCATCTGCCTGATGCTCGACATTGTGGCGGTCAAGCGTGTACTCTGCGAGGCCGTTCCACTTCACCTTGTCGGCGTTTTTCTCGAGAGCGCTGACGCGGACGCCGAGGTTGTTGAGCTCATCACTGAACTCTGCAGCGAGCTTGTCGATCAGAGCCTTGTCGTTCTGCGGAACGTTGCTCTTTGCCATGGCCTTTGCAACCATCTGTGCCATCTCATAGCGCGTGATGTTCTTGTTGCCCTGGAACGTCGTGTCGCCATAGCCTTCGATGACACCGTCTTTTGCGAGCTGCGTTACCGCATCATACGCCCAATGGTCGGACGGAACATCCGAGAACGGGTTCGCCGCTGCGAACGTCGTGCTTGCTGCGCCGACGACGAGAGCCGCCGTCAGAGCCGATACGAGAGTCTTCTTCATAAGAAACTCCTCCTTTGGTAAAACAGAAATGAATTGAGACCAAAGGCTAATCCTATGAAACTTCCCACGAGTCTCCATGTTTCCTCTGCTTCGTTTCAAAGGATTCTCACCTCAGTCAGTATTCATTATACCATAGTACACATATATCCGTCAATCTCAGTTGAGAATTATTTTCTTTTTCTAGGAATAAAGACCTGCAAAAGAAGACAAAAAAGAACGGTACAAACCATGCTCTGGCTTGTACCGTTCCCTTATCCGGTTATGCTGCCGGCCTTCTCACAAAATCAGAAGAAGAACTCAACGCGGCCGAATACCTTCGAAGCGTCCTTGTCATCGAGGGACTTGCCATCAAAGTAGTTGACCTGTGCGACGACATTCTTGAACGGAGCGTAGTTCGCACCGACGACCCAGCCCTTCTGGCCTGCTTCTGCGTCGTTGTAGAACGGATCAAAAGCGACGTTCTGGCCGAGATGACGGTAGCCGACATAAGCGCCCCAAGTGCCGGCGTTCGCCTTCTGCGCACCCTTGTAGTCGAGCTCTACGCTGCCAGCCTTCTTGTAGTTGTCAGCCTTCGTGTTCTCTGCATAGATGCCGCCGAGAGCCACGTTGTTGTCAAAACGGTAATGCGCGTTGGCACTCCAAGTGCCCGCCTTATCCTCTTTGCCATCATTGCTATACTTCTTGAGCGTCTTGAAGCCGTTCGTCTTGATGTCCGTGTAAGCGGCACCGAGCGAAAGCTTGTTCGCACCGTACTGCAGACCGATACCGTACATATCTGCCGTATCTGCAGAGAACGCCGATTTATTTGCTTTGACCGCGCTGTTGTAGCTGATATCATCAGCGCCCATATCCCAGCGGCCAGCCTCAACCGTAGCCTTCAGCTTGTTGCCGAACGTCATGGAGACGCCGGAAAGCTCGTCATCATAGAGCAGGACGTTATCGATCGCCATCGGAATCTTACCGGCTTTGACCGTGAAGTCCTTGTAGTCACCCTGTGCATAAGCGCGCTTCAGCGTAACCTTATCCTTATCGTTGCTCGCGCTGTCCGTGTTCAGGTTTGTGTCAGCATCGAGGCGGGCATTGACATGCCAATGGCTATTGACCTCTGCGCTCGGCTCGAGACGGAACTTCAGCGGGTACTTATTCGTCTTCGTCTTGCTGCCGTCCGTGTTCTTCACTTCTTTATGCGAAGCATCAGCACGGAGCTCGCCATTCCATTTTACCTTGTCGGCGTTCTTCTCGAGGTTGCTGACGCGGACGCCGAGGTTGTTGAGCTCATCGCTGAACTCGGCAGCGAGCTTGTCGATCAGAGCCTTATCGGTCGAGGAGACGTTGGTCTTTGCCATCGCCTTTGCGACCATCTGTGCCATCTCATAACGCGTGATGTTCTTGTTGCCCTGGAACGTCGTGTCGCCGTAGCCTTCGATGACGCCGTCTTTTGCGAGCTGCGTTACCGCATCATACGCCCAGTGGTCGGACGGGACATCCGAGAACGGGTTCGCAGCAGCGAACGTCGTGCTTGCAGCACCAACAACCAGAGCAGCCGTTAAAGCAGATACGAGAGTCTTTTTCATTGGAAACTCCTCCTTCGAATCAAAACCGTTTGTTTGATTTCGAGGGCTTGAGGCTTTCCCTTGGATTCCTCATGAGTGGCCTTGTTTCCTCAGTCTCATCCTCGGAACCTCTTCCCTTCGAACACCTATACTATAACACGTCCGAGGCCGGATGACCATTATTTCCCAGTTAAACTTGACTAAGTCAAGTATTATCTGCGCGCTATACCGCGATTAAGTGAAAACTGCCGTTTTTTCGCGGCTTCTTTAATACAAAAAACAGACTCTCACCAAGTGAGAGTCTGCTGGAAAAAACAAGAAACGGTATCCGATTACCAGACAACCTTGACGCGGCCAAACACGAGGTTAGCATCCTTATCCGTGTCAAGCGTCTTGCCTGCCGTATAGGACGTGGAGAGGATGATGTTCTTGAACGGAACATAGCTTGCGCCGACGGCGTAGCCCTTCATGTTCTCCCACATATCATCGTAGGTCGTTGCGAACGATACGTTCTGGCCGACATGGCGGTAAGCGGCATAAGCACCCCAAGTGCCCTGATTTGCTGCCTCCGAGCCCTTGTAGTCGAACTCGACGCTGCCGGACTTGTCAAAGCTGTCCGCATCCGCGTTCTGGCCGTAGAAGCCAGCGAGAGCCGCGTTCTTGTCGAACGTGTAGCGGCCGCCGACCGTCCAGAGATCCGCCTCGTCTTCGGTCTTCCCATAGCCCTTATAATTCTTGAAGTTCGCGGACTTCAGATAATGATAAGCAGCCGAAGTGTTCAGTTTGCCGAACGGGTAGAGCAGCTGCAGGGATGCGTAATCTGCCGTATCGCCGCCGTTGCCGTAACCCGTCCAGTAACCATCCTGACCGAGGTCATGACGGCCGCCCATGACGATGGCCTTGAGCTGGTTGCCGAACGAAACCTTCGCACCGGAGAACATCGTATCGAGGAGCATGCCCTCATCCGCATCGGAGAACAGCCGCATCTTGCCGAAGTCCATCGTCACATCGCCGTATTTGCCCTCTGCGTAGGCATAGCTCAGCGACGTATCCGTCGTCGAGTCGCTAGCCATGTGGGCATCACCAGCCGGCGACCATTTTGCCTGCAGACGAGCCTGCACGTGCCAATGGTCATTGATTTCAGCATCTGGATACAGACGGAATTTCGCGTTGCTCGTGCGGTTCGCTTTATCGAAAGCCCCATCATGACCAGAGAACTTCGGAGAAGTATAGTCGTAACGGAACATCCCCGTCCATTTTACTTTATCCGCGTTCTTCTCGAGGTTTGCAACGCGGACGCCGAGGTTGTTGAGCTCATCGCTGAACTCGGCCTTCAGTTTATCGATCAGAGCGGCATCGTTCGTCGAGACGTTGGCCTTTGCCATCGCCTTTGCGACCATCTGTGCCATCTCATAGCGCGTGATGTTCTTGTTGCCCTGGAACGTCGTGTCGCCATAGCCTTCGATGACGCCGTCTTTTGCGAGCTGCGAAACCGCGTCATACGCCCAATGGTCTGCCGGGACATCCGAGAACGGGTTAGCCGCCGCGAACGTCGTGCTTGCTGCGCCGAGAACGAGAGCCGTCGTCAGTGCTGCTGCGAGAGTCTTCTTCATAGAAACTCCTCCTCTTTCTGTACACAAAACCTTTTGTCTCATTCATGTCTGAGAGGATGTTTACAGAAGTTTCCGTGTTTCCTTCTCCATTTATTCTCTCCACATGAACATGCATTTACTATACCATACTGGAAACCGGTTGACAATACTCTATTCCCAAACAATTTACAATGTAACACAAGAAAAAGAGAGTCTGCCAAAACACGAGTCTCCTTGCAAAAAAAAAGGGCCCTATGCTACAATGAAGGCACATGAGAAGGCATAAAAAAGGAGCCAGCTCCGCCGGTGTTCTGCCCCACGAGGCTGGCTATTTTTCTAGTTATAGGCATATTTCTCAGTCCTGCGGCGTGGCCTTCTGCACGATCTCGCGCACGGCGCGCTCGAACTTGGCGCGGGGCAGCATGACCATGTGGCCGCAGCCCTGGCATCTGATCCGGAAATCCATGCCCGTGCGCAGGATCTCCCATTCCTTACTGCCGCATGGATGCGGCTTCTTCATCCGTACGATATCACCGACCGCATAAGATACGCGTTCCACGATACCATCTCCCTTCTCTTTGAGGTGTCATCCTATGAAAGTTTCCATCCTGCAGATGCCGATCCTGCCCGGTGAGCCGGTCAAGAACACCGGCACGCTCTACCGCATGGCGGGACAGGCCATGCACGACCGGCCAGATACCCTCCTGCTGCCGGAGCTCTGGCGCCTCGGCTTCTACCCGAAGCCGATCCGGGACTACGCAGACCCGGACGGCAGCGACGCGCGCGCGACGCTATCACGGCTCGCGCAGCGGTATCAGGTCAACATCGTCGGCGGCAGCGTCGCGAACGCCATCGGGCCGCAGGTCTTCAACAGCTGCTATGTCTTCGACCGGCTCGGCCGGCAGGTCACGACCTATCATAAGACGCATCTGTTCTCCCCCTCCGGCGAGGATCAGGATTTCACCGCGGGGGACAAGCTCGTGACGTTCCAGCTCGATGGCGTGACCTGCGGCGTGCTCATCTGCTACGATATCCGTTTCCCCGAGCTCGCCCGCCGGCTCGCGCTCGAGGGCATCGAGATTCTGTTCCTGCCGGCCGCCTGGCCGCTCGCGCGCCTGATCCACTGGCAGACGCTGATACGCGCCCGCGCCATCGAGAACCAGATCTTCGTCGCGGCATGCAACGAGGCGGGAACCCTGCCAAGCGGCGAGCCGCTCGCCGGACACTCCGCGCTGATCGACCCATGGGGCGAAATCCTCGCCGAGGCCGGCGAGGGCGAGGCAATCCTGTTCGCGAACCTGCGCCCCGTCATCCGGCAGCAGATCCGCCAGAGCATGGATATCCTGAATGACCGCCGCCCGGACCTCTACCGCGGCCTTGACCGATAAAGAGCCTTCCCTATTCGGGAAGGCTCTTTCTTTGCCCTCAGGCCAGGATATCGAGGTTCTGCCCGAGGTTCGGGTCAAGGCTCTCGCCCATCGTATCGAGCAGGCCCGTGACGCTTTCCGCCGATGTGTCCATCGACATCTTGAGGACAGCGGTGTCAAAGCTCTGCGCGGTCTGTGCCTGCGTCATGCCGACGGACAGGGCCGCAATGCTCATCGTATCCATCCTGTATTCCCCCTTCCGGAGATATCCTCTCAAATACACTATCGAGAAAAAAGCGCTGTCCCTTAAGGGCAGCGCAGGAATCGACGCAGGAAACGCCGTCAGATCTCTTTCATGAGTTCTTCCAGATGATGCGTGAGCTTCATATTCTCGCCGTAGTCAATCGGGCAGTCGATGATGACGGGCTTCGTCTGCCGGAACGCGCGCTTGAGCATCGGCAGAAGATCCTCCGTGCGCTCGACCCGCCAGCCGATGGCCCCCATGCTCTCCGCGAACTTGACGAAATCCGGGTTGTCGAAATCGACGTAGAGGGACTCGCCATACTGCATCATCTGCTTCCATTTGATCAGGCCGTAGCTCCGGTCGTTGAAGATCAACGTGACGAAATTCGTACCGCAGCGCACGGCGGTCTCCATCTCCTGACAGTTCATCAAGAAACCGGCATCACCGGTCAGCGCGAGGACCTTGCGGTCCGGATAGACGAGTTTCGCCGCGATGGCACCCGGCACCGCGATGCCCATCGTCGCAAAGCCGTTCGAGATGATGCAGGTACTCGGCTCATAGCACTGGTAATGCCGCGCGGCCCATACCTTGTTCGCGCCGACATCCGAGATCAGGATATCCTTCGGCCCCATGACCTCGCGCACGTCGATGAGCGCGCGCTGCGGCTTGACCGGATAGCTGTCATCGTCCGCATAGCTCGCGTGCTCGGCCACCATGCGCGCGCGGATGGCCAGGATCTCCTCGGGTTCCTTTGTCCGCGTCGTTGCCGAGCGGATGCGCTCGAGGGCGTCCCCGATATCGCCGACGACGCTGACCTCCGGCTGATAGTCGCGGTTGATATCCGCCGGCCGGCGGTCGATATGCAGGATCTGCGTGCCCGGCGTGAACCATTTCGACGGCGCGTATTCGATGATGTCGTAGCCGACCGCGATGACGAGGTCGGCCTTTTCGAGCACGCGCGTCTGATAGTCTGCCATCGGGATGCCGACCGTCCAGAGCGCGTAGGGGCTCGTGAACGGGATTGCACCCTTCGCCATCATCGTGTTCACGACCGGGAGCTTGAGCTCCTCGGCAAAGCGCGTGAGCTCCGGCGCCGCCCCGCTGCGGATCAGGCTGGCGCCTGCGAGGATGACCGGATTCTCGGCCTTCTCGATCAAGGCCGATGCCTTCCGGATCGCGTTCTCCGTCGCGTACTCGACCGGCTGGTGCTGCGGCAGCAGAGGCCGCTCGCCCTCACGGACCGGCATTTTCGCGACGTCGACCGGCAGGTCGATGAACGTCGCCCCTGATTTCTCCTGCTCGGCGTATTTGAACGCGAGGCGCACGATCTCTGCCATGGAGTCCGGGTGGACGACCGTATAGGCGCGCCGCGTAATCGGCTCGAACATCGCGCGCAGGTCGAGGTACTGATGCGCCGTGATGTGCATGCGTCCGCTGTGCACCTGTCCGGAGATCGCGACGAGCGGCGCGCCGTCGCTGTCCGCATCCGCGACGCCCGTGATCAGATTCGTCGCGCCCGGTCCGAGCGTCGACAGACAGACCCCGGCCTTGCCCGTCAAGCGCCCGTAGACATCCGCCATGAAGGCCGCGCCCTGCTCGTGCCGCACCGTGATGAAGCGGATGGAGGAGTCCTTCAGCGCCTCGAGCACCGCGAGATTCTCCTCACCGGGGATGCCGAAGATGCAGCGCACGCCCTCGGCCTCCAGGCATTCCACCAGAAGCTCCGCCGTATTCTTTTCCTGACCCATGATATCATCCTTTCATTTCCGCTGTACGGCAGCATGTATGAGCTGCGCATCGTCCGTCCTGCCCTGCCGGATCCGCGTGATGCCCGGCCGCTCCAAATGCAGCAGGCTGCCCTCCATCAGATGGATGTTCTCGTGCCGGGTATCGAGGAAGAAATCGCCGCGATACGCGTAGTAGAAATCCTCCTCTGCCCCGTCCAGGAGACACGGAAAGTTATCCAGTGCTTCCAACGCGACCTCAAACGGTGCATCCTTCGCCCACATGACGTTGAAGTCCTGGCACCGGCCGCGGCTGATCGTCTTTGCACCGCCATCGAAGAAATCCGTCTGGAAGGGCAGGAGCGCAATCGGCTGCTCCTCGTCATGCGTCAGCTGGACGGGAGCCGAGAGCGGCATCAGCACGCGGTGGAACGCGGGCAGCGGCGTAAAGGTCGATTCGTCCGTTTCCACCGTCGCCGAGCTCAGCCGCAGGGTGAAGTCCCTCGCGGCGTAGTCCGCCGCTCCGCCCGCGATATAGAGCTCGCGCGTCTGTCCGCCCGACCACTGCGCGACCGGCTGATTTTCTGGCGGGATGATCTGTATCTTCATGATGCCGCCCCCTCGTAAACGATGGCGCCGTCCTTCAGCACGGCCTGCACCAGGCTGAGGCCCGTCTTATAGGAAAGATACCGGTAGTCCGGCGCATCGAGCAATACGATGTCTCCGCGCTTCCCGGGCTCGATGCTGCCGATCTCCTCGGCCCGTCCGACGGCCGCGGCCGCATTCAGCGTGACCGCCGTCAGCGCCTCGGCCGCCGTCATGTGCATGGCGATGACTGCCAACGCGAAGACGAGCGGCAGCGAATACGTATAGCAGCTGCCCGGGTTGTCGTCGCTCGCGAGCGCGACGGCCGCACCGCTGTCGATGAGCTTGCGCGCTGGCGCGTATGGCATCCGCATGCAGAACGCCGTCGCCGGCAGCAGCACGGCCACCGTATCCCCGCCCGCCAGCGCGCGGATACCCGCATCGCTGACGGACAGCAGGTGGTCGGCGCTGACCGCGTGGAGCTCTGCCGCGAGCTCCGCGCCGCCGGTGCTGCTCATCTCATCTGCGTGCAGTTTCAGTGAAAAGCCGAGCTCTCGCGCATGCTCGAGGATCTTCCTCGACTCATCCGTCGTGAAGACGCCCGTCTCGCAGAACACATCGACGAAATCCGCGAGGTTCTGCTCCCGCACGAGCGGCAGCATCTCCCGGCAGATGAAGTCCACATAGTCCCCGGAGCGCCCCTGATACTCCGGCGGCACGGCGTGCGCGCCGAGATAGGTCGGGACAACGGTCGTCGGCGTCTCGCGGTCGAGGCGCTGCAAGACGCGCAGCAGGCGCAGTTCCGTCTCGCGGTCGAGACCGTAGCCGCTCTTTCCTTCGACCGTCGTGATGCCGAGCGCCAGCATGGCCTGCAGGGTCTTTTTCCCGGTTTCGAAAAGCGCCGCCTCATCCATCGCCCGCGTCGCGCGCATGGTCGCGACGATGCCGCCGCCACGCTTCAGCAGCTCCAGATAGGGCACGCCGGCCAGCCGGTCATCGAATTCCTGCGCGCGGGCGCCGCCGAACAGGAAATGCGTATGCGGGTCGATGAAGCCCGGCACCGCGCATTTCCCTGCGCCATCGATCACGGTCACACCTGGCTGCGGACTGCCGGAAAGCGCCACCCGGATGGCATCACTGCCCGCCGCGGCTTCCTGCAATACCGCTTCCTCCCTGCCGGCCGCGCGGATCACACCGTCCTCGATCCAGATTGCCGCATCGGGGGTAATGGAGAGCTCCTTCATGGCCGCGCCATGAAGTGCACTGCGTCCCGTCGGCGTCGCGAGCTGCGCAAGCCTCCGGATGATGGTTTCCTGCATAAACGTCACGCCTTTCTTCCTATATAGAGAAACGGCTGCACCTCACGTGCACCCGTTCCTTTTGGATGTTCAGATTGCCCCCTTGGGTATCAGAACAGTTTCGCCACTTCTTTTTTCACGAGCTCATCATCGGCAAGGCACGGCTCCGTGACATGTGCACTCTCCGCGTAATCCTCATTGAATTTATGGATGGTCTCGATGGAGTGCTCATTCCTCGCCCAGCTGCGGCGTGCGACACCGCTGATGACATCCCAGAGCAGGGCGCTCTTGATGATGTTGTCGACGCGCTCGCTGCCGTCGAGCACGAGGCCGAAGCCGCCGTTGATGGACTTGCCGATGCCGACGCCGCCGCCATTGTGCAGGGCGCAGAGGCTCATGCCGCGCGCCGCGTTGCCGGCGAAGCACTGCACGGCCATATCCGCCATGACGTTGCTGCCGTCCTTGATATTCGCAGTCTCGCGGAACGGCGAATCCGTGCCGGAGACATCGTGATGATCGCGGCCCATCATGACCGGGCCGATCTTGCCCTCGCGCACGAGCTCATTGAACTTCAGCGCGATGCGGATGCGGCCCTCGGCATCCTGATAGAGGATGCGCGCCTGCGTGCCGACGACGAGGTTGTTCTTCTCCGCGTCGCGGATCCAGTTGTAGTTGTCGCGATCCTGATAGCGGCGGTTCGTATCGATGCAGCTCATCGCCGCCTTATCCGTCTCGATGAGATCCTCATGCTTGCCGGACAGGCAGACCCAGCGGAACGGGCCATAGCCGTAATCGAAGAGCTGCGGCCCCATGATGTCCTCGACGTATGATGGCAGCGTGAAGCCGTCCTTATCGTCGACGCCGTTCTTCGAGAGCTCCTTGACGCCGGCATCGTAGACCGCCTTCAGGAACGAGTTGCCGTAGTCGAAGAAGTACGTGCCGTCCTTGACGCAGGTCATGATGAGCTCGTACTGATGACGCAGGCTCTTGTTGACGAGCTTCACGAACTGCTCACGATCCTCGGCGAGCATCTTCGTGCGCTCCTCGAACGTCAGGCCCTGCGGGCAGTAGCCGCCCTCATAGGCCGCATGGCAGGAGGTCTGGTCGCTCATGAGGTCGACGTGGATATGGTTCTTGACGACGTATTCGAGCAGGTCGACGATATTGCCGTGATAGGCGATCGACGTTGCGGTCTTTGCCGCGAGATGCTTCTTTGCCGAAGCGAAGACCTCATCGAGGCTGTCATAGCACTCGCTGCACCAGCCCTGGTCGAGGCGCGTCTGGATACGCGACATATCGACCTCGGCGATGACACCGACCGCGTGCGCGATCTCCGCCGCCTTCGGCTGTGCGCCGCTCATGCCGCCCATGCCCGAGCTCACGAAGAGATGCCCTGCGAGGTTGCCGTCCTCCGGCACGCCGAGATGCATGCGGCCGGCGTTCAGCAGCGTGTTGTACGTGCCGTGCACGATGCCCTGCGGCCCGATGTACATCCAGCCGCCGGCCGTCATCTGGCCGTAGTTCGCGACGCCCATCTCCTCGGCGATCTCCCAGTCCTTCGGGTTGTCGAACTCGCCGACCATCAGCGCATTCGTGATGATGACGCGCGGGGCCGTCGGCTTCGATGGGAACAGGCCGAGCGGGTTGCCGCTCTCCATGACGAGCGTCTGATGATCCGTCATGACCTCCAGATACTTCTTGATCAGGCGGTACTGCAGCCAGTCGTGGCAGACGCTGCCCGTCTCGCCGTAGGTCACGAGCTCGTACGGGTACAGGCCGACCTCGAAATCGAGGTTGTTGTCAATCATGACCTGGAAAGCCTTGCCCTCAAGGCAGTTCCCCTTGTACTCGTCGATCGGTTTGCCGTAGATGCGGCCGGCCGGACGGTAGCGGTATGCGTAGATGCGGCCGTACGTCTTGAGCTCCTGCAGGAATTCCGGGATAAGCTTCTCATGCAGGCTCGGGTCGACGTAGCGGAGCGCGTTCTTCAGCGCCGTCTCCGTCTGCGCCTGCGAGAGGTGGAACCCGCGGGACGGCGCGCGGCGGATGCCTGGTACAAAAGCCGGCATCTCCGGATAATCCTTGATTGGTGGAATGCAAAATGGCTGTGCTTTCATGATTCAAACATCTCCAATTTCTATCGCTTCTTACATCTCTTCCAGATGCCGCATCGTCGCGCGGATCTTGCCGAGGAGTTCTGCCTCCCCGAGCCGGACCAGCCTGCCGCCCCGCACCGTATCTTCGCCGTTGACCACCACGCGGTCAATCGCCGTCGGCTGCAGGGCGTAAATGAGGTTCGGCAGGAACTGCCCATTGCTGGAAATCGGCTGCATCGAAAGGTCATCGAGATTCACGCCGACGAAATCCGCCGCGAGTCCCGGCTCTACCGCGCCGACCGGCAGGTCGAGCGCCTTTGCGCCGTTCACGGTGCCCATCGCCATCGCGTCCTCGTAGTTGACGCAGAGCGCGTCGAGCGTCTTGGCCTTCTGCAGGATCGGCGCCATGCGCATTTCCTCGAACACGCTGTTGCGGTTGTTGCCGCAGGCACCGTCACTGCCGAGCGCCACGGGAATCTTGGCCCGCAGGAATGCGGGGATATCCGTGATGCCATCGGCAAGGAACATATTGCTCGATGGGCAGTAGATCAGATGGCCGCCCTTCGCGCCGAGCGTCTGGATCTCGTCCGGCGTCAGCCAGACCCCGTGGATGATGGCGAGGTGCTCGTCCACGACGCCGAGCTTGTCGAGATACTCGAGCGGCGTCGCGCCGTATTTCTTCTGCACCTGCTCGACCTCGAACCGCTCCTCCGATACGTGGATGTGCATCGGCGTATGGTATTTCACGGCGAGCGCGTGCCCGGCCTCGACCATCTCCGGGGAGGCCGCGTGCAGGCTGTGCGGCGCCGGGATGACCTTCGCCATGCCGCCCGGATACTGCTTCATGAGGCTGTCGGTGTTGGCCTCTGCTTCCGCCACACTCTCCACGTAGCCCGCCGGAGCGCCGTCCCAGTCGTACATCGTGCGGGCGAGCACGAGGCGGATGCCGAGGTCATGTGCCGCGCGGATGACCGCCTCATCCCCCTCTATCCCGTCGTTGTGCAGGTAGAAGAAGTCGCAGACCGTCGTCGCACCGCATTTCATCATCTCCGCGAAGGAGAACAGCGCGCCCGTGTAAATATCCTCGGGCCGCAGCCTCGGCGAATACTTGTACAGAGACTCATCGCGCCAGGTCAGGAACGGCTTGTCTGCCGCGATGCCGCGCAGCAGGCTTTGGAAGCTGTGGTTATGCGCGTTGACCGTGCCAGGGACGAGCGCGAGGTTTTCCCAGCGCTCCGGCGCCAGGTCCGGATTCTTCTTCTCGAGATCTGCCGCCGGGCCGACGGCCTTGATCTTCCCGCCTTTCGTCAGCACGGCAAAGTCTTTCTTGGCCTCGCCCGCCGTGAAGCAGAGCGCCGGCTCGATCAGACGTCTTTTTTCTGTCATATCGGCAGCCTCCTATCCAAAAGCAATACCGTTTCGAGCATGGCCTGCGCGGCAACCGCGACGGCTTTCTCCGGCGCCGCTTCCTGCGGGCAGTGGCTGTAGCCGGAAACCGTCGAGACGAAGATCATGCCCGCCTTCGTGAGCCGCGCTAGGTTCGCCGCGTCGTGTCCGGCCATGCTCACGAGCTCGCGCCGCGGCTCGCCGAGCGCTTCCGCCGCGTCGCCGATAGCCCGGACGACATCGCCATCCATCGGCATCTCGGCCTGATCGAGGTTCAGCTTCCGCTCGATGACGACGCCTCGCGCCTGCTCGATGCCGCGGACGGCCTCGCCGAAATGCTCGAGCGCCGCGGCACGCGTCTCCGGGTTCGCCGTGCGCAGGTCGAGCGTCAGCATGACCTGCGCCGGAACGATGTTCGACGCGTTCGGCTGTGCCTGGATATGGCCGACCGTCGCCGCGAGATCCGGCGCCTCGCGCATGAGGTCTTCGACCGCGAGCACGATGTCGGACGCTGCCGCCAGCGCGTCGCGCCGGTCATGCAGCTGTGTGGTTCCCGCGTGGTTTGCCTCGCCGTGCACGTAGAGGATCTCGCGGTAGATCCCGGTGATGCAGGTGACCGCGGCGATGTTCTCGCCGGCGTCGTAGAGGCGCCGCCCCTGCTCGATATGGCATTCGATGAAGGCGGCGAGCCGCCCCTTTTCGAGCAGCGCGTCCTCTGCCACGCGGTGGATGTCGCCGCCGAGCCGTTCGATGGCAGTCTCGAGCTTCTCGCCGGTCACGCGGTTCCGGATCTGCTCGAGATCCTTTTCCACGAGCCGCCCGCAAAGCACCTTCGAGCCAAGGGTCGATACGGAAAAGTCGCTCGGCTCCTCACCGGTCATGGAAAGCGTCCATACCGGGTGCCGGAGCTCTGCGCCGCCCTCGATGAGCGTCTGCACGACCTCGGTCGCCATCAGGACGCCGAGCGCACCGTCATAGGCGCCGCCGTTCGGCACGGTATCGTGATGGGAGCCGAGGACAATCGGTCTTCCCTCCGCCGCGCCGCTCCGGGGCTTGCCCCACAGGTTCGCGATGGCATCGGTGCGTATGCCAAGCCCGATCTTCTCCCAAAGATTTTTGAGCCAGGCACGCGCCTCGCTGTCCGCCGGGCTCGCGAGCTGGCGGTCGATGCCGCCCGACTCGTTCCGTCCGATTTTCGCGAGCTCCTCGAGGTTCTCCTGCAGGCGCGCCGCGTTCACATGCAGACTATTTCCGGCCATGGGCATCGCTCCTTTCTATTCTGCGCTATTCTGCCTCCCGGGTTCTGCTGCCTGGGATCAGAGATAAGAACCATCGAGCACATCTTCCGGCGCAACCGGCTTCTCGATGAGCTTCAGTTCCATCCAGAGATCCGAAGCCATCTTCGCGACCTTGTAGAACTCGCCCGGGTTCTCCTTCGTGCCGAAATACTGCTTGTTGCCCGCTTCATCATAGAACGTGACATCCTGCAGCTCGCTCTTGACATTCTCCGGCTTCTCGCCGAGGTGCTTCGCGATGATGTCGATGGCCTCGTCCGGATGTTCCTTCAGGAACTTGATGGAGTCATACCATGCAGCCGTGATGCCCTTGACCGCGTCCGGATGCGCCTGGATGAAGTCTTTGCGCATCGCGAACGTATCGACGATGATGCCCGGGGTTGCCTTGCTGTCCATCAGCGTATGGCCGAAATCCGTCTTGGAGGCTTTCGAGAGCCACGGCTGCCACGTGATGGCGGCATCGACCTTGCCAGCTACGAATGCCGCGCCGGCATCGCCCGCTGCCATGTTCTGCACATCAAAATCCTTGATGCTCATGCCCTTCTGATGGAGCAGGTACTGGAACCAGAAAAAGTCCGCACCGCCCGTCGTATCCAGCGCGACTTTCTTGCCCTTCAGGTCTTCCAGCGAGTTGTACTCTTTCTTCGCGATGATGCCGTCGCCGCCGGAGGAAGTATCGAGCGCCAGGACGCAGGAAAGGTCGATGCCGCTGCTCGCGTTGACGATCTGCGTATCGATCGTCGTCGAAACGCCCTGGATGCGGCCTGCCGCCAGCGCGCTCTTGCTGTCCGCTTTCGACTCGATGGACTGGACCTCGACGTCTACGCCGTGATCCTTGAAGAAGCCCTTGTCCTCCGCGATGTAGAACGGTGCGAAGCCGATCCACGAGGCCTGTCCGATGATGATCTTGTCGCTCTCGCCGGACGACGCGCTGCTGCTCGTCGCCGCCTGCTTCGTGCCGCCGCAGCCGGCTGCCACAGCAACCAGCGCCGCCGACAATGCAATAGCTATAGCTTTCTTCCAGAATGCTTTCATGATTTATACCCCCTCTGGGAAATACAGACACTGTGCAGATGCCATCCCGATCAGCTGATCAATCCATCAGGGTCAGCGAGCCCGTCTCCACATTGAGGTCAGCGGACTTGCCATCGAGCTTGCCGCTCGATGCGGCCTGATAGAATTCCTCCGGCATGCGGTTCACGAGCGGCAGGTCGAAGATGATGGCGCTCGCCGCCAGCGTCGTGTCCGCGTCGCGGACGATGATGGCCGCAGGGCCCTTGCCCGTGAGCTTCAGCTGGTACATGCCATCCGCCTGGACGACGGAACTGCCTTTGCCATACGGGAAAACGAGGATCTTCCCCGTCACGCACTGCCCGTAAAGGCAATGCTGCTTCTCAATGATTTTCCCGGTCTTCGGGTCGATAAGATAGAAGCAGATCGGATCCTTGGAGTACAGCAGCTCGCCGGATGCCTTTCCGCCGGCAATCTTATGGCAGGAAAATGTCTTCATCCGAAATCCTCCTCTCAATACTTGCCCGCGAGGGCAGCTTCTACGGAATCTTTGAGCGGCGCGAGGACGAAATCCATCTGGCGGCGCTTCGTGTAGTACGCGCATTTCGGAGAATCCGTAATGCCGCGCTTGCCGTAGAGGAACTTCCAGCACGGCTGATCCATGCAGGTATCGTCGATGATCCAGCCGCCGGCCTCGCGGATGATCTTCTCATAGCCCATCTTTTCGGCCAGGTTCTTCGTCAGCGACGACGTCATGATGAACATCGGCACCGCGAGCTTCTTCCCTTTGACCATCTCCGCGATCGTCGTGACCTGATCGATCGTGAAATGCGGGCAGCCGTAAAGCGCGAAATCAATCTTTCCGCCCGGAGCCGTGAGCTCTTTGCGCATGGTCTCGAGATCCGCGCGTGTGATCGTGACTTCTTTCTTCGGCTTCTTCCCCTGGAATGCCGCCTCGCGCGTCGGCGCCTCCGGCGTGAAGCCGACGATATGGTAGAGCGCGACGTTGCCGCCCGTATTGAGCTGCGCGCCGAGGTTCATCAACGCTTCCTTCGACGGATTCTTGAGGCCTTCGAAGACCGGTACGCCGAATCCCGTCTTGCGTGGTGCGAAATAGCCGAGCATCTGGTAGTCGAAATCGTCTTCCATATCCGCCTCGACGTGGACGAGGACATCGCCCGCCCGGTTCTCATCGAGCAGATAGCCGTAGTACGGGGTGACGCCGGTCACCGCGGAGCAGAGCGCGCTCTGCGCGGCTTCGCGGTTCGTCCGCGCACCGTAGACCGAATTGACGAACGGCGTCGCGCTGGACTCCGAGAACGAGATGATCTCCCCGAACCGCGGCACGTTGCGCTCGAGATACGGCGTGCAGTCATACGTCATGATGGCGCCGAGCTTCGTATACGCCGCGTGCGTCCGCTTGACGATGGAAAGATCCTCTGCCTCCACATGCGTGAATGCCTCGCACTGCTTCCAGTTGAAGCTCGGATTGACGGTCGGGCGTACGCGGCAGTACGCGCCGCCCTCCGCCAGGCGCTCGGCGAACCAGAGATCCGCCTCCTGATTGCTCAGCGCGACATGCGTGCGCGTCACCGGAACCATGTACGGCGCGTCGTACGCTTCGCCGATTGCGACGAGCACCTTCATCGCCAGCTGCGTGCCGGGCCCGTACTTGCCATCGAGCATGGCCTGTTCTTCTGCTTTGAGTTTCATGCTTTCCTGCCTCCTCAAGATACTCCATCGCGGTATGTTTGATGAGTACATTCTCTTGTTAAAAAGATTGATGATATTATTCATCAAAAGGAAAACAAAAAGGTGTTCAAGACAGCTTCTCTGTCTCGAACACCTTTGTTCTCTATTTACGTTTAGAATACCACGAGTATTACATTCTGTCAATACTATTTGTGTTTGTATACATTATTTTGTAAAGTAGACCATGTTCCGCTTCTCGATATCCTCGATGGCATCAATCCGGTCCTTGAGATGCGGCATCTTTTCGGCGGCATCCTGCAGCATCAGGTTCAGGAAAGTCAGCGGCGTCCCATAGACGTCGAACAGAGCCCCCGTCGTGATCGGCACGCAGACCGCCTGGTCGACGACCGGCACGAGCGGCGAGAAGCTGCTGTCCGTCAGCCCGGTAACGGGGATGCCTTTTTCCTTCAGGATCCGGCATTTCTCGATCAGCGTGCGGGAGTAGCGCGGGAATGCCACCGCGATGATGTTCACATCGTCCGGCGGAAGCATCTCGAGTGTCTCGAAATCCCGCGTCGCCGGCAGGACCGTCGTGACATTGTCCCGCATCTTCCCGAGGATATAGGCCGCATACGGCAGCAGCGTCGCCGACATCCGCGCGGAAATCAGGATCAGCCGCTTCGGGGAGAGCACCATCGAGAGCATGGCCTCATAGGCCGGTCCGGCAAAGGATTTCTCCAGACCTTCCAGATTGCGGATTTCGCTGTCGATCATCGGGCGCCGCGTGCTCCCCTTATGATGATGCCCCTTCACGCTGCTGTAGTGAAGGCGCTCCGGCGCCGTGAGCTTCTTGAGCATGACCTGCTGCAGATTGCGCAGGAACTCATTGTAGCCGTGGTAGCCGAGCATCATGAAGAAGCGCGACACGCTCCCCTGCGAGACCCCCATGTCGTCCGCGAGCTCGCTCGCCGTCATGAAGATGATCTGCAGGTAATGCTTCTCGATGTACAAGGCGATCTTCTGGTTAGTCGGTGATTGCTTCGCGGCATTGGCGAGCAGCAGGGAAAGCTGTTCGGGCGACTCAAAGGCTGGCATAAGACGTTTCTCCTTCTCTAGCAGGTTCAATTTCATTATAGTCAGCCTCTTTCTTCTTTGTCAAGAAAGTCCTATCCGCGCCGAAGCGGCGCCCCCGCTGCATTATATCTCAGCCTGGATGCGCTCCATCCGGGGATTTTTCTCCACCTCTGTAAGCAGTGCGTCACTGACCTCGATTTCCTGCAGGGACAGCGTATTCTTTATGCGGACGATCTTCGCCTGTTCCGGGCGTACGCCGCGGCAGAGCTTCAAAGCGATGCGGACGGCCTCGTCCTCATCCTTCGCCTGCAGCGGGATCCTGGCATCTTCGACGCAGCGGCAGGCAATCGCGTTCGCATACATGGCCTCGAAGTCGATTTTCGGCAGGATGTTCTCCGTGACGACATCGAACAGCCCGATGCCGATAGCATTGCCATGCGAAGCCTCCGTGACATCGAGCAGCACCATTCGCTGGATGGCAGGGATCGGCACGAGGAACTCGCTGCGCGCGGTGCTCCGCCCGACGATGTTCGGGTCGAAGCCGGCGCCAGAAACATCCTTGCCGATCTCCTGCATGACGAGCACGTCGACGGACGGGAGCAGCAGCCCTGGGAAATAGCCGATGGATTTCTGCACGAGCTTCTTCTCGTCCTCGATCAGCGTTTCCCGCGGCAACGCGTGGAGCTCCGCCGTCTCATCGAGGGCGTTCTCCAGGATCGCGAGCCCGAAGCCGACCGGCGCCTTGCGCAGGATCATCCGTGCGGCTTCTTCCAAGACCACCGCGAAATGGCTGCTCGGCGTCCCATGAATCTCCGTGCAACCGCGCTGATTGCCGAGCCCGATGACGAGCATCTTCGCGATGCCGCTCTGCAGCGGCCCGATGAAGTCCGTATGCAATTTGACCCGGTTGATCGGGATGATGATATCCGCTTCGTATGCCGTGCGGTCAAAATAGACATGCGTGCCGTCTGCCAGCCGGCCGAGCTCGACCGTGCCGACATCCGTGATGACCGGAACACCCAGATTCTCCTCGGTGATTCCGTAGGCGGCAAGCACCTCGCGCTGCCCTTCCTCCGTCCCGCCGCCATGGCTTCCCATAGCCGAGACGATGAAGGGCTTTACTCCTGCCGCTCTGAGCTCGTTCAGCGCGCATTGCACGATGCATTCAAGATTTGCGATGCCCCGGCTCCCGACCGCGACAGCGGCGCGGGCACCCGGATGCAGTTTCTCCCGGATCTCCGCGCGGGAGAACTCCGCATGGATCCGCGCGGGAATCTCCTCGCGCGGCAGGGTCACCGTATCGAAATGCTGGCGCACGCGGTGCAGACGAGGCAGGGGATACGCATACTCCTGCGGCAGTAAAAGCGGCATAGCGGCTCCCTCCTCATTCTCCTGTATTTCCTCAATTCTCTTCGAGCATCTTCTGCAGCTTCATGCGGAGCGCGACGAACTCCTCCGTCTCCTTCAAGGACTGCTTGCGGTCGTATGGCAGATAGACCGGGATGACCTCGCGGACGCGGCCCGGCCGCGCGCTCATGACGTAGATCTTCGAAGCGAGGAACACCGCCTCCTCGATATCATGCGTGACAAACGCGATGGTCGGCCGTTCCTTCTGCCAGATACTGCGGATCAGCTGCTGCATCTCCGATTTCGTGATCGGGTCGAGCGCGCCGAACGGCTCGTCCATCAGCAGCAGTTCCGGGTTCGTCGCGAGCGCGCGCGCAATCGCCACGCGCTGCTTCATGCCGCCGGAAAGTTCCTTCGGATAGGCATCGCGGAAGCCTTTGAGCCGCATGAGCTCGAGGTACTTGTCGATGATCTTCTCCCGCTCCTCTTTCGGCGTGCCCTTTTCCCTCAGCCCATAGGCGATGTTCTCCGCGACAGTCATCCACGGGAACAGCGTATACGTCTGGAATACCATGCCGCGGTCCGGACCCGGCCCTGTCACCTTGCGGTCCTTGATGACGATATTCCCCTCCGTCGGGAAGTCCAGCCCCGCGAGCATGCGCAGGAGCGTCGATTTGCCGCAACCGGACGTGCCGACGATGCAGACGAATTCATTCTCGAGCACTTCGATGTTGACATCGTCGAGTGCCAGCGTCGTCTTATCCTTGCTTTCATACCGCTTGACGATATGGTTCGCGCTGATGATGGTTGATGCGACTTTTGCCTCAATCGGCGTCGCCAGATTGGTCTCAGACAAGGACATCATCCCCCTGCTGCCCAGTCCTTATGCGCAGAGCGCTCTCGGCCGGCAGAACAAAAATCTTGCCATCGCCCGGATGTCCCGTGGAGTTCTCCTCCATCAGGATATGGACGATCTTATCGACATCCGCATCCCGCGCAAAGATATCCAGATAGCGCTTCGCGATGAAACGGAGCCCTACGGTCTCTTTTTCCTCACTGTCGGTATGGAATACCACGCGCTGCTTGCCGCGGCCGATGACTTCCTTCGTCGTCATCGCGTTGAAGCCGTTCTTGATCAGGCTGCGCTTGGTCGCGAAATAGCGGTTGGGACGGATAACAGCTACAATCTCCTTCATTCAGAGCTCCTCCTTCCCGGTCGAAACGGTATAGGCGGTCAGCACATCCTGCATAAAGATCTTGCCATCGCCGAACGCACCCGTTTCCTCCGTGCGTGCCTCCTTTTCAATCGTCTTCACGACTTCTTCCGCGTCCGCGTCCTCGACGACCATGACGAGCACCTCTTTCGGGATCTCATCATAGTAGACGTCTCCGACCTTCAGGCCGCGCTGCTTGCCGCGGCCGAGCGCGCTGACACGCGTGACGGAATTGTGCCCTTTTTTCTCAAGCGCCGTAAGAACCGGTAAAACCTTTTCCGGGCGGATGACTGCTTTGATCATCTTCATGGGAATCTCTCCTTATCTGGTACGGTACAGCAACTTTCCAGCCGGCCGTCTCACAGCTTCAGCATCTTATGATAGATCTCGATCAGGTCTTCTTTGGATACCGGCTGACGCGGGCAGCCCTCGATATCAATCTCGAGCAGTGCCTCTCCGGCCATCTGGTCGATGAATGCCTCATCGACCGGACCGATATCGAGTTTCTCATCGACGCCGATAGCCTTGAACAGCGCGTGCAATTTGTCAATCAGGAAGTCTGCAGCCTTCTCCTCCGGCACCGAAGCAGCCGCCGGGTCGATGTAGTCGATGATTTCTTTATATTTCTTTGCCGAGACCTTCGCCGTATACTCAATGGTCGGGATTTGTGCGACACCGACGCCGAGGCCATGCGGAACCTTCTTGCGCGCAGAAAGCGGGCAGGAAACCGCGTGCGGGATGATGCAGCCGTTCTTCGACTGCGCGATGCCCGCATACATCGAGGCGAGCGCCATGTAGTTGCGCGCCTCCTTGTCGCCGGCGACCGAGGCCGGCAGGTACTCGAGCGTCAGCTTGATGGCCTCTTTCGAGAACAGGTCGGCCATCGTATTCTCGAGCACTGCGACATAGGCTTCGAGCGCATGCCCGAAAACGTCGAGGCCCGTGTTCGCGCAGACCGACTTCGGCATACCGTAGGTCATCTCTGGGTCGACATAAGCGTATTTCGGCAGCAGGATGCCGTCGTAGAACACATCTTTGATCTGCTTCGTGTCAATCAGCACGATGCACTCCGAGACCTCCGATCCGGTACCGGCCGTCGTCGGCACGGCAATCAACGGCAGCAGCGGCTTCTCGACCTTGCGGGCCTTATCCCCGCGCAGATACATATAATCCTCGATGCTGCCCTCATTCGTCGCGATGACCGCGGCGCCTTTGCCGACATCCATGGAGGAACCGCCGCCGATTGCGATGATGATATCGCAGCCTTCCTCGCGGATTTCTTTTGCACAGGCATCGACGGAAAGGACGCTCGGATTCGGCGTGAACTCGCTGAACAGCAGATACGGCACATTGCCCGCATCGAGGACATCCGTGACCGGCTTCATCATGCCGAGCTTGCGGAGGTCTTTATCGATGACGATCATCGCTTTGCTCGCGTGCTCTGCCCGGACGGCGTTCAGGATTTCTTTGACTTTGCCAGCGCCGAACTCGATATCTACGAAATGCTTATAAGAAAATGGTGCAATCATGATGTTTCCTCCTCTAAAACGATTGGAACGATACCGTCAATCTGCTTTCCTATACTCAAGAACTTCAGTCCACCGGGCCGAACCAGCCGGTCGGCTCCGGCTTCAGCAGCACGTTGACCTGCTTGATCTCCGTGAACTCATCGAAGCCGTAGGTGCCGAGCTCGCGGCCGATGCCGCTCTGCTTGTAGCCGCCCCAAGGTGCTTCGTTGTAGACCGGGCCGAACTCGTTGACCCAGGTGATGCCCGCGCGGATCTTCTTGACAACGCGCAGCGCCTTGCCGATATCCTTCGAGAACACGCCTGCGGCGAGGCCGTACGTCGTGCCGTTGGCCAGCTCGATGGCCTCCTTCTCCGTATGGAATTTCTGCAGGCAGAGCACCGGTCCGAAAATCTCCTCCTGCACGATCGTCATATCCGGCGTGCAGTCGCCGAAGATCGTCGGCTGGACGAAATAGCCTTTGGCCAGTTCACCCTCCGTTGCGCGGCCGCCGCCGACAAGGACTTTCGCACCCTCTTCCTTGCCTTTCTCGATATAGGCGAGGACTTTCTCCATATGCTCTTTCGTGACGAGCGGCCCCATCGTGACGCCCTCATCGAGGCCATTGCCGAGCTTGATCTGCTTCGTGACCTTGACGAGCGCCTTGACGAATTTGTCGTAGATCGTGTCCTGGATGATGATGCGCGAGCTCGCGGAGCAGACCTCGCCCTGATTGTAGAACATGCCGAACGCCGCGTAGTCGACCGCGTTCTCGAAGTCCGCATCATCGAATACGACAATCGGGGACTTGCCTCCGAGCTCGAGGCAGATGCCCTTGATGTTCGTCGCGGCCGCGCGCATGACGCTCTGGCCGGCCTCGATGCTGCCCGTGAACGCGATCTTGTCGACGTCCGTATTCTTCGCGAGCTCGTCGCCGACATCGCTGCCGCCGCCGAGCACGAGGTTCACGACGCCTTTCGGGAAGCCGACATGCTCCATGATCTCGAAAAGCTTGATGGCGGAAAGCGGCGTCGCGCTCGCCGGCTTCAGGATGATCGTGTTGCCTGCGGCCAGCGCCGGGGCGAGCTTCCACATCGCCAGCGAAATCGGGAAGTTCCATGCCACGATCATGCCGACGACGCCGATCGGTTCGCGGATCGTCATGGCGTGCACATCCGGAGACGGCACGTTGTAGGTCTGACCGCTCGGCTTCGTGCAGATGCCGGCATAATAGCGCAGGCAGGCGGCGCTGTCGTAGACATCGTAGCTCGCCTCGGTCACCGTCTTGCCGTTGTTCATCGACTCGATGCGGGCGATCTCATCGACGCGCGCTTCCATCTCATCCGCGAACTTGATGAGGAGTGCGGCACGGTCCGTCGCAGGGCCGTCGCTCCAGCTGCCCTCATCGAATGCTTCGCGGGCCGCCTTGATGGCGCGGCGCGCATCCTCGCGGTCACCGCGTGTCACGCGGGCAAAGACCTCACCGGTTGCCGGGTTGATGACATCCTTCGTCTTGCCGGATGCCGCGTATACCCATTCTCCATTGATGAACATTTTCTGCGTCTCGATTTCCATGAGATTCAGCCTCCCTCAAACTATCTTCCTATCTTCCTGCTCAGCCCTTCAGGATGCGCGCATCCACGGCCAGAGCCGTATCTTCGTAAGCAAATACCGGGTTGAGATCCATTTCCTTCAAGTCACTGTAACGGAAAGGAAGTTCCGAAACATGGGCCAGCAACGCCGCCAGACGGTCGAAATCGACCGGGCCCTGCCCGCGCACGCCTTCGAGCAGCTTATGCGCCTTGATGCTTGCAATCATCTCGCGTGCCGTATCCTCGCTGATCGGCGCGACGCGGAACACGACATCCTTGAATACCTCGGTGTAGATGCCGCCGAGACCGAACGCGACAACCGGCCCGAACGTCGCGTCGCGGATCAGGCCGATGATGAGCTCGCGGCCCGGCGGCAGCATCTTCGAGAGGATCGCCCCGCGGAAATCTTTCCCCGCGCCGATCCGCTCAAGCATCTGGAACGCCGCCCGCGCGCCCGCCTCATCGGCGATGTTCAGGATGACGCCGCCGACATCGGATTTATGCAGGATCTGCGGCGATACGATCTTCATGACGACCGGGAACCCGAGTTTCGCTGATTCCGCGGCCGCTTCTGCCTCACTGTGCACAAATGCATATTCCTGCACGGCCACGCCGTTCTCCCCCAGCAGCTGCTTGGCATCTGGTTCAAGGATTTCTGCCGGCAGCGGCTTTGGCTGTCCCTCAGGCAACGGTGCCGTGCCGAGCGGTTTCTTGCGCCGCTCTTCATAGGCCGCCATCTTCGAGAGCGCGCTGACGAACCGCTCTCCGCTCTCGTAATGCGGAATGCCCGCCTGCTCAAGGATTTCCCGCGCTTCTCCGATGTCGCTGCCGACCTCGATATGCGCGGCAATCGGCTTGCCGGACTTCCGCGCAGCGGCCGCGATGCCCTCCGCAATCGGGACTGACTTCAGATACGGCGTGCCGATATAGAGCGCGAGCGCCGCATCGTATTCCTGCAGCGCTGTCTCGAGCGACTGCTCGTACTGCTCGCCCGTGCCCTCGACCGTGATGTCAAGCGGATTCTTGACGCTCGCGAACGACGGCAGAAACTCGTACAGCTTTTTCTTCATATTCTCTGTCGGCTCCGGCATGGAGAGCCCGACTTCCTCGGCTCGGTCCGTCGCCATGACGCCCGGACCGCCGGAATTCGTGACGACCAGCAGGCGCTTTCCCTCGACCTGCGGCAGCATCGCGAATCCCTTGCAGATATCGAACATTTCCTCGAGCGACATCGCGCGGACCGCACCGCACTGCCGGATAGCCGCATCGAACACGCCATCTGCGCCAGCCATCGAGCCGGTATGCGACAACGCCGCGCGGCTGCCCGCACTGCTCCGGCCGGCCTTGACGATGACGACCGGCTTGACCTTTGCCAGATCTGCCAGCGTCTTCAAGAAAGCCCGCCCGTCATGCACCGACTCCATATAGCACGCGACGACCTTCGTATGCGGGTCGTCCTTGAGCCAGCCGAGAAACTCGAGCATGTTGAGGTCGAGGCCGTTGCCGAAGCTCACGAATTTCGATACGCCGAGTCCCTGCGCCTTCGCCATAGCCATCAGGGAACCGCCGACCGCGCCGCTCTGCGAGATGATGGCGATATTGCCCTCCGGCGGCCGCGTCTCAAGCGTCGCAAGCAGGTGATCCTGCGTGCTGACAACGCCGGCGCAGTTCGGTCCGACGAAGCGGATGCCATACTTCCTGCTGACCGCTAGGATGGCTTCCTCGCCCTCGCGGTTGCCGGCTTCCGAAAAGCCAGAGGTGATGATGGCCGCAGCCTTGATGCCTTTCTTCCCGCAGTCTTCCAAGACGTCCGGAACGGTCGCTGCCGGTGCAGCGATGACCGCGAGGTCCACCACATCCTCGATGTCGAGCACGGACGTATAGCCTTTGACCTCTCTGCCCGGCACATCCGCAACGCCCTGCCCCTTCGGGTTCACGGCGTAAATCTTCTCCATGCCGCCTTCGATCAGGCGGTGAATCAGCACATTGGCGAGCTTGCCCGGCTTTGCCGAGCCGAATACCGCCACGCCTCTCGGGCTGAACAGTGCATCGTATACCATTCTGCCGCCCCCTCAGATTTGCTGTACGTCTGCCTTGCTGCCGGCCGCAAAGGCAAAAGCGTTTGCCTCCGCGGCTTTCGGCCAGCGTTTCTCGAGCAGCTCGCGGATTTCCTCCGGCGGGAAAACCTGGCTGAGTTTCGTCCGGCCGAACAAAGCCCCGAGCACGAAGATATTATCGCGGATTGGATGCCCGTTGAAATCCGGCTTCTCCTTCGGGTCGAGCACGATTGCCTTGCCGCCAGCCTGTCCGATTTCCTTCACGACCGTATCCGCTTCCGGATACGGCGCCTTGCCGAGCATGACCGCGGCGGGATTCCAGCGGTTCGTATAGAGCAGGAACTCGCCGCCCTTCTTCAGATACCGCACGCCCTTCAAGGCCTCCGACTGCTCCATCGCGATGACGAGATCTGCGCCGCCCTCCGGAATATCCGGGCCGACCTCTGCCGAGCCGAGCCGCAGCTGCACCTTGACGAAGCCGCCGCGCTGCGCCATGCCTTTCGTCGGGTAGTAGTTCACCGGCATATCTTTCTGGAACGCCGCTTTCGTCAAGATGTCCGCAATGGTCAGGACGCCCTGGCCGCCGACGCCCACAATATAAATGTCCAATGTCTGCGCCATGCTGTTTCCTCCTCACTCATTGACCAATGCGCCGAATTTGCAGATCTGCGTGCAGATTCCGCAGCCGTTGCACTGCGTGGCGTCAATCGAAATCTTTCCATCGGTAAAGTCAATCGCCGGGCAGCCGGTCTGATTGATGCAGAGCTTGCACGCCTTGCATTTATCCTCAATCACCCGGACCGTGCCATAGCGAATCTTGCGGCGGCCGGCCTGGATTGCGCATTCACGGCGCGCGAGGACAACGCTCGTGCCTTTATACTGCATGGAATCCGCAATGGCATCCGTCATGCCGGCGAGGTCGTACGGGTCGACAACCTTGAAGTCCGTGACGCCGAGCCCACGCACCACGCTCTCGATATCGATCTGATGCCAGACGTGCTGCGGCGAATGCTGTGCCTCCTGCATCGTGCCCGGATTGACCTGCATGCCGGTCATCGACGTCCATCCGTTGTCCATGATAATCAGCGTCAAGTTCGACTCATGCTGCAGAGCGTTGACAAGGCCCGGCATGCCGGCGTGGAAGAATGTCGAATCGCCGATTGTCGCGATGACCGGATTCTTCGTTCCCGCGTAGACAAAGCCCTGGGCTAGCGAAACGCTCGCGCCCATCGCAACCTCCGTCCATAGGATTTCGAACGGCGGAGTCGTGCCGAGAATCGTGCAGCCGATATCGCCGGTTACGACGACCTCCTCTTTCTTCATATGAAGCTTGCGGATAGCCTGCGCGATGGAAATATAGGTGCCACGGTGCGGGCAGCCAGCACAGACGGTAATCGGACGCGCCGCCGCATATTTCTCGGGCTCGATGTCTGGCTTCTCGAGGAAAGCCGGCATCGCCGCGCCGAGCAGCTTGATGATGCCGCGCTCGATGAGCTCCGCATTGTAGCACCCGATGCGGCGGAATGTCCCGTCGTTCTTACCGAGGATTTCCACCTTTGCGCCCATCTGGTATGCGAGCAGGATGGCCCGGTTCTCCACGTATGGCTCGAGTTCCTCGAGCACGAGGATTTTCGAACAGTTCTTCAGGATGGCCTTGAGTTCTGCATCCGCATACGGGAGCGTTTCCTTCAGGTCAAGCACAGAAACTTCGGAGAGGTCGATGCCCGCGTTCTCGAGCGCCGCAAAGGCCTCTTTGCGGTACAGGCTCGCCACGCCGAGCGCGATGACGCCGAAACCGCCGGCCTTTTTGAGCGAAAGCGTGTTGATGCCGGCCGCAGCAATCGGCGCTTTCGCCTTCTCAAGACGATTGAGCAGGGACTGATGCTGATCCATGCAGATTTTTGCACCGGCCTTCGTGTATTTCGCCATATTGTGCTCGAGCAGCGGGTGGCCGGTCTCCGGCAGGACGCGCGGCTCTACTTCCACAGGACCGTGGGACTGCGAGAGGCTCGTGACCGAGCGCAGGAACACCGGCCCGCCGATTTCCTTCGCGACCTTGAACGCGAGCTTCGTCATATCGTAGGCTTCCTGCAGCGTCGCCGGCTCGAATACCGGCATATCCGTAATCAAGCCGAAACCGCGCGAATCCTGCTCCGCCATGCCGGCGGAAACGCCCGGATCATCGACAACGTAGACGACCAATGCGCCCGTGCAGCCAGAATACGCAATGGATACCAAGCTGTCATACGCTACGTTGACGCCCGTCATCTTCATCGCACACATCGTCGGATACCCGAGCAGCGCCCCGCCGGCCGCCACCTCAAAGGCAACCTTCTCGTTTGCACTCCACTCAACATCCGTTCCCGGCAGATCCATCTTCAGCAGTGTCTCAATCATCTCGGTCGAAGGCGTCCCCGGATAGCCGGCGACGATCTTGACGCCCGCGGCCAAAGCTCCGTAGGCAACCGCCTCGTTGCCGCTCAAAAGTTTCTTTGCCATATTCCTCTCCTACCTTAATCACAGCTTGATTGTCAGATTTCCACGAGATCCGCACCCGGCTCGCCTTTCAGGATATGTACTGCATTTTCTGCCGCCCGGCGCTGCAGATCACCGAGTGCCTCCTCCGAATAATAGGAAATATGCGGTGTAACATCGATGCCTTGGCAATGCAGGACCGGGGCGTCAGCGGCCGGCGGCTCCTGCTCCAGCACATCGAGCACGGCACCGCCGAGCTTCCCGTTTTTCACGGCTGCGACGAGTGCGTCCGTATCGAGCACGCCGCCGCGTGCGGTATTGATCAGGATGGCGTCCTCCTTCATCTTTGCGAGCTCTGCCGCACCGATGAAATGATGTGTCTCCTTGTCGTACCGCAGATGCAGGCTCACGATATCCGCATCAGCAAGTCCTTCCGCCGGTTCCTGATAACAGACGCCTACGGCTGCGGCCTTTTCTGCGGTCAGATGCGGGCTCCAAGCGCTGACCATAAGGCCAGCTCCGAGCGCTTTCCGCGCCACGGCCCGGGCAATCGACCCGAACCCGACGAGGAACAGCTTCTTGCTGCTCAGCCGGTGCAGCGGCTCCGTCATCACGGCGGCGCCCCATTTCCCGGCCCGGATTTCTTCCTCGAAACCCGCCGTCGGCTTGAAGCGCCGATAGATGGCCGACAGCACATAGTCCGCGATATCCTCCGCGCAATAGCCCGGGATATAACCGACGGCGATGCCGCGCGCCTTTGCCTCCCGCACATCGATATTGTTGTAGCCGGTTCCGTAGTTCGAGAGGATCTTGCAGCGCGTCAGCTGCTCCATCTCCCTCGCCCCGATCTCAATATCAATCTGCGACAGCACAGCGTCCGCTCGCGGGCCGTACTCAGGAAAATCTGCCTGGTACGTCTTCGGCCCGGAAAAAACCAGTTCATAGCCGCCCGCGCCAAACGCCCGGCTGAACACCGCCTTTTCGCGTTCATAGTCTGCCCACTCATCATCGATGATCCAGAGAAATGGTTTCGCCATCGTCATGCCTCCATCGCTATGGCCGTTTCCTCGCCGCGCATTTCCTCATAGATCATGCCGAGGATATCGCGCTTGTACTGCAGGAAACGCGGGTCGCTCTTGATATAGACATCGCGGTCACGCGGCAGTTTGACGTCGATGACCTCTTTGATAGAACCCGGATGCGACTTCATGACGACGATGCGGTCTGCCATGAAGATTGCCTCCTCGATATCGTGCGTGACCATGATGATGGTTTTCGGATGCTTACGCCAGACATCGAGTGTCAGTTCCTGCATATGTCCGCGCGTCTGTGCATCGAGCGCGCCGAACGGCTCATCGAGCAGCAGGCTGTCCGGATCCGTCGCGAGCGCCCTCGCGATGGCGACGCGCTGGCGCATGCCGCCCGACAGCTCTTTCGGATAGGCTTTCTCAAAACCCGAGAGCCCGACATCCTTCAGATACTGCATGGCAATCTGCTCGCGCTCCACCTTTTTCTTGCCGAGCTCTTTGAGCCCGTACTCGACGTTCTTCAGGACGTTCAGCCACGGGAAAAGCGTATACGACTGGAACACCATGCCGCGGTCAGGCCCCGGCCCGAGGATGGGGTGGTCGCCCGCGTAAATCGTCCCCGTCGTCGGCTCGAGGAACCCGGCCAGCATGCGCAGAAGCGTCGATTTGCCGCAGCCGGAGGCCCCGAGGATCGCGACGAACTCATTCTTCCGGATATCAAAATTGATCTCACGGAGCGCTTCGGTCTTTTTCTTGCCGCTGTCATACCACTTCGTGACACCCTTAATGCGATACATGATCTTTTCCATGATCCACCCCTCCTTGAAGGAAAAACGCCTTTACGTCTCACTCCAACGGAAAAATACTTTCTTGATGCCCATGAACAGGAAATCGAAGAACAGGCCGAGCAGGCCGATGGTCAGCAGCCCGACGAAGATATTGCCGACATTCAGCATGCGCTGCGACTGGATCATCATGTAGCCGATACCAGCCGAGGCGCCGACCATCTCAGCGACAACGACATAGGTCCATGCCCAGCCGAGCACCATGCGCAGCGAATCGACGATATGCGGCATGCTGGCCGGCAGGATGATCTTCGTCAGTACCCGCGACGGCTTCGTGCCGAGCGTGTAGCTGACCTCGACGAGGTCATGCGGCACCTTGCGGACATCGACAGCCACCATCAGGATGAGCTGCGGCAGGCTGCCCATGATGATCAGGGCGATTTTCTCCGACTCGTCAATGCCGATCCAGAGAATGAACAGCGGGATGAACGCGGTCGCCGGCAGATACCGGATGAACGACGTGATCGGCTCGATGAACGCATCGATCGGTGCGTAGGTCCCGATCAACAGCCCGACCGGCAGCGCAATCACAGCCGAAATCAAGAAGCCGGCGAGCACGCGGTAGGTCGATATTCCGATATCCTTGACGAAATCATGGTCTGTAAAAAGCTGCTGTGCGGACTCCACCGTGTGCTGCGGGGTTGGCAAGAAAGACGGATCCACCAGTCCGGTATTCGTGACGACGAACCAGGCGAGGAACACGACGACGAACGTCAGCGTGCCGAGAATCGTGTACGTCCTCTTGCCTATACTGCCCTGCGGCTCAAAAATCTTTCTTGTCATAGAAGGTGCCTCCTTTACAGCCCCTCAAAATAGCTCGAATCCACGATATCCGTGCCCTTGACCGGCGTCTCCATGAGCTTCAGCTTGATCCAGAGATCCGAAGCCTTCTGCGCCATCTCGGCCATCTTGCCGGATACCATATAATCTTTCGTCATGGCTTCATCAAAGTACTGGATGTTCGGCATCTGCTCCTTGAACTCTTCCGGCGTCATGCCCTGGCTCTTTGCGAGGATAGGAATGGCCTCATCCGGGTTCTCCTTGATGAATTTCAATGCCTTGAAGTACGCGCGGATGATGCCCTTTACCGTATTCGGGTTCTTCGTTGCGAAATCTTTGCTGAAGCAGAGCGCATCCACGATGACGCCCGGGCTTTCCTTGCTCGTCGTCATGACCGAACCGAAGTCCGTCGCCTTCGCTTTGGACAGCCACGGCTCCCAGGTGACTGCTGCGTCAACCTTGCCCCCGACGAACGAGGAACCGGCATCGCCAGCCGACATGTTCTTGATGTCGAAGTCCTTCATCGAGAGGCCCTGTGCATCGAGCAGCGTGTTGAACCAGAACAGGGACGCACCGCCCGTCGTATCGAGCGCGATGGTCTTGCCCTTGAGGTCGCTCAGCGTCTTGTACTCCTTCTTCGCTACGATGCCATCGCCGCCGTTGGAGTTGCAGAGCGGCTGTACCATCACGAGGTCGATGCCGCCCGATTTTGCCATGA
>Ga0310695_10002316_pt1 | contig 40668 bp, 29 predicted proteins | sample RumenRJG_04DNA_FD_203882 | JGI IMG/M metagenome (GOLD analysis project Ga0310695, IMG submission 203882) | Bovine rumen microbial communities from Lethbridge, Alberta, Canada - RJG_04 (v2) (version 2) | ecosystem: Host-associated > Mammals > Digestive system > Stomach > Rumen | place: Canada...
TTCTGACACCTACACCGTATTTTACGAAAGGTTTGACAGACATCTCAGGCAGAGATACGTTATTAGCTCTAAATTTTGTATCATCCATTATGTTCCAAATCATTGCAACACTCGCATATGGCTGCCAACCGTTTTTGAGGTTGCCGATAAATTTCAATTCCGGCTGCAATTGAATTGCGTGCAGAGGATCTGAACTTATTTTTACTCCTGCGGCGTTGGTATAATCAAATGTGTTTACAAAAGAATATGACATCAACCAGCTTGGCTGTATAATAAATTTGCCGTTTGCGAGTTCCCAGTTGTAGCCTGTTTTTGAAGCAACACCAGACATAAGCATTGCAAAATTGTCGTTTCCGAATGTTGTGCTTGCATCACCTGCGCTTGCACCTGCATTTACTGTCAAACCGGTAAAGAAGTTGCCCTTATATGCCATACCAACTAATCCTAATGTGCCGCCATTTTGGTAGATAGAATTTTTGTTATATGTCTGGTGAGAACCGTTGTAGCCAATGTATGCTCCCCATATGCCGTCCCAACCGTGACCGAGATCGTACATAGGTGATTCACCACCCATAAATGTTCCGTAAGCTACGTTAGAAACTTTTGGGCCGTTTGAGAGCGAAACACTTTCAAATGTTGCATAAGGTCTTACCCAACCTTCAGCTTTTTCTTGTCTTGCAAGAGTTTTATCATATAAGATTCTGCCGTCAGCAGATGCCATTTTGTTTTTCAACTTTAATGCCTGACGTTGTTCTTTTGTCATAAGCATATACATATCCATGTTTCTGAATGCTTCGTCATATGAATTAAGCTGAACCAAATAGCCGCCGAATTGTGCTGCTATAGGTGTTGCTAGTATGGACGGGTTAAAGTTTTCGTGATTATTGGTGTCACCTCCTCTGCCAAATACAAAATATCCGGCATCATCTCTGTTGTCGTATTTTATTGTGTATTTGAAAATTGGTGACATATATTCTGTTTTGGAAGAAGTTACATAATCTTTCAATCCGGGCTGAGCAAAATATACTTCAACTTTTTCTGCTGTAGTATCTGCTGTAATATTCATATCCGAAACGTTTAGTTTTCCGCCGTGTGAGCCGTAACTGTTTGCCGTTATTCTGTCCATTGTTTGGTTGGATAGATTTACATCCGGTACAAAATTTGAATTTCCGTTTACGGTAAACGAATTAAAATCGTATACGTGGATGTCATTATTTACTGTATTGACGGTAGTGTTATTAAATGCTACATTTGCATTTTTGATATCGTTAAACATGTAGAACGTACCTGAACTGTCCCCTGTTATGTTAACGTTGTAGCCTGTTTTACCGTTTATACTGTCATACATATACATTTTACCGTTATTTTTTTGTTCAAGTTTTACGGTTTTATTATTTGCATCCACATATATTGCATTATCTTCTATTGTTCCGGCTGTATCCGTATAGTTACCTTTGAAGGTTGAGGTACCGTTATCTGCAACAATATTCAAATCCGAACCAGTATATATTGCACCGCCAAGTGCCGCTCCGTTTGCTGCTTTTGCGTAGTTGTTATAGAAGTTGGAGTTGATTATTTCACCGATTACAGTATTTGCTTGATTGTATATTGCACCACCATGTGCGTATTCTGTACCTGTTGTTTGTGCATAGTTACCGGAAAATGTGCCGGAAATTTGTTCTATTTGCCCATAAGTAGACGCATTGCCATAACGATTTGCTATTGCTCCTCCTCTAGCATTAGTACCCGTTGCCTTTGCATAATTACCAATAAAGTTGCCAAATACCCCATTTATTTTATTAAAATTAATTATTGCCCCACCATTAGCATAAGTACCGGTTGAATATGCATAGTTGCCTGTAAAATTTCCGTTAATACTAACAATAGACGAGTAACTATTATTATTTATTGCACCGCCATTAGCATAACCTCCGGCTGAATATGCATAGTTGTTTGTAAAATCACCTATTATATCACCAATAGTTGTGTAACTATTATTAAATATTGCACCACCATTAGCATAACCTCCGGTTGAATATGCATAGTTGTTTGTAAAATCACCTATTATATCACCAATAGACGAATTATTAATATTGCATATTGCACCACCCCTAGCATAATCACCAAACGAATAGGCATAGTTATTTACAAAATTACCTATTATTACATCAATAGATGAATTGCTATTATTATTTATTGCACCGCCATGTGCATAACTACCAGTTGAATATACATGATTATTTATAAACTGCACATTTTCTATTTTGTCGATTGTATTATAATTAAAGATTGCACCACCGCTAGTGGAAGATGCAACAGATTCAGCAGAATTGCCCTCAAATAAGGTATTGGATATTTCACCTATATAGCTGTAATTATCTATTGCACCACCGGATGCGTGGTAATTAGATGAAGTTGTCGCTGTTCCGGTTCTGTAGACTTTGTTGTTTCTAAAAATGGAATTTGTAATTTTTTCAATCCTACCACCACTATTATTATCTATAGCAACTCCGTGTGCGCCACCAAATTGATCTGGAGCGGAGGTCATTTCGTTATTTTCAAAAATAGTGTTGTCTATTGTGCCAATATTACCATGATTTACCATAACTCCGCCGTGTGGAGCTTTATGATTAGAATACACTCTATTTCCTACAAAGTTGTTGTTTTGTATAAGGTCAATAGTCGCTTCGGCATAGTTGTGTATTATTCCTCCCCAGACATCTATAGGACTAAAGCCGGAAATATTGTTATAATTGAAATCAGAATTGGTTATCTGTGTAATATGACCTGTATTTTTGACTATTCCGCCAACATATGTTGTTACATTTTCTGTCACATTATTGCCGACAAAAGCCGATTTATCTATTGACATTGTGCCGGCGTTTTTGACCAGCGCTGAACCGTAACCGCCTGTGGAGGTAGACGTTACGCCTGAAAAGATTGTATTTGAAATATTCAGATTAGAATTTGCATTTGCTTGAATTACACCGTTTTGCACTCCGCTAAAAACAGATTTGTCAACATTTAGAGTTCCGCCGTCTACCAAAACTGTTGTATTTGCGAAATTATTCAGAGATTTGTTTACTGTATAAGTTCCGTCTGAGTTTTTTGTTGCAGAACCTATGTTTTTGAGATTAAGAGTTTGACCTGCATTTACTGCATTTATTCCGCTAAGACCGTCAGAAGATATTCCATATCCTGCACCGTCAACTGTAAGTGTGGAATTATCTCCGCCCATATTTCCCAAAGCTGATGTATAGGATTCATCGCCTGTAAGGGTATAAGTCCTTTCCACATTTGGCAAAGTGTCATCAATAATCGCTTCCTGCAATGTTGTGTAAGCATCTGCACTACAATTTCCGCAACCAAGCGCTAAAGCTACAACTGCAGACAGTATAAATCTCTTTTTCTTCATATATTCCAAATTCCTCGTAATTATTTTATCAAAACTATTGTTATTATAACTATTATTGTAAACTCACTCAACCTATAAATGGATGATAGAAATAAAATTTAACATAAGTTTACAAATATTCTTGTTTTATAGGCCGGATTCTTCGGCTAAAGCCTCAGAATGACGTTGTAATTCAATAGGGACAAAACCGCCTCCTTTTGTAAGGGAGGAAACATCATCTGTCATTGTGAGCGAATGCGTCGCAATCACATTAGTATTTTGAATGAGATTACTGTGCAAATTTCGTTCGCCAGTAATGACGTTTTCACAGGCTAATACTGAATTGATTCCAAAGCTCAGTGCTATAATCGATGCAAAAATTAGTCTCTTTTTCAAAGAAGAATTAGCTTTTCGTGCAGGATTAAATATGAATTCTATAAGCACATTGGAAAGAGGAGTGAATAACGTTAAAATTATAACATTATACAACATTGCGTGTGCTTTAAATATTACCTTAATTGATTTGTTGGATTGCAGAATTTAAATTCCTATTTTTGAAAATTTTCGTGTTAAAATATTTTTATGAATTACCTCAATAATACTTACGATATTATAGTTGTCGGTGCCGGACATGCCGGATGCGAAGCAGCTATTGCTTGTGCCAAATTAGGCGCAAAAGTTATGCTTGCGACAATTAGTGTTGACAATATTGCTCTTATGCCTTGCAATCCTGCAATAGGCGGTCCTGCAAAATCAACTCTTGTTCGTGAAATTGATGCGCTTGGTGGTGTTATGGGAGAAGCTGCTGATGCTACATATTTGCAGTTAAAAATGCTTAATTCTTCAAAAGGACCTGCTGTCAGAGCTTTGAGGGCACAATCCGATAAAAAAGAATATACCCGCTATATGCGAAATATTATTGAAAGCAATGATAATATTTACTTGCGTCAGGCGTGCATTACGGATTTGGTTGTAAAAGACGGTGCAATTGTTGGTGCAATTGATGAATTTGGTATTGAATATTCTGCACGTGCTGTTATTTTAACTACAGGAACCTCATTAAACGGAAGAATTTTTGTCGGTTTAAAATCATATAGCGCCGGTAGATTAGGTGAACCCGCAGCTTACGGATTATCTGAATCTTTGGTTAAACATGGTATAGAAATTAAAAAACTCAAAACAGGTACTCCGCCTCGTGTTGATAAACGTACAATCGATTATTCAAAAATGGAGTTGCAGCAGGGTGATGAATTAATGCATTTTTACTCTTTCAAACCCGATAGGCCTGTTAGAAAACAATATCCTTGCTATTTGACAAGAACAAATGAAAGAACTCATGAAATAATTAGGGCAAATCTTGATAAATCACCTATGTTCAAAGGCTTGATACAAGGTGTAGGACCTAGATATTGTCCTTCTATTGAAGATAAAGTCGTTAGATTTAGCGAAAATCCATCTCATCATATTTTTATCGAACCTGAAGGGTTAGGAACTTATGAAATGTATATTCAAGGGTTTTCAAGCAGTTTGCCGGCTGATGTGCAGGTTGCAATGCTCAGAACTTTGCCGGGGTTAGAAAAAGCTCATGTTATAAAACCTGCTTACGCAGTTGAATACGATTATGTTCCTGCTGTTCAAACAACTCACTCTTTAATGTCAAAGAAAATAAAAGGACTGTTTTTGGGTGGGCAAATTAATGGTACAAGCGGATACGAAGAAGCTGCTGCACAAGGGCTTGTCGCAGGTATAAATGCAGTAAATTATTTGAATAACTCAGAAATGTTGGAGCTGTCAAGAAGTTCGTCTTATATCGGAACTTTGATTGATGATTTGGTTACAAAAGATATTCAAGACCCTTACAGAATGCTTACATCCCGCTCAGAATATCGTTTACTTTTGAGACAAGATAATGCAGATGTGCGCCTAACTCCAATTGGCAAAAAAGTAGGGCTTATTGATGATGCACAATTTAAAGTGTTTACCGATAAGCAAAATGCAATTGAAAGAGAAATGGAACGTATTAGAGATTTAAAAATATCTGCAACGGATGAAGTGAATTCTATTCTTGCAAAATGCGGCGAGCATTTGGACAGAGGCATCAGGGCTTCAGAGTTTTTAAAACACCCGAATATCGGTTATGAGTTTTTGAAAGAAGTTGATGAAATATCACGAGAAATTCCTTTTGATGTGTCGGAACAGGTTGAAATTCTGACAAAATATGACGGCTATTTAAAACGTCAGGAAGCACAAGTTGAGCAAGCTGGTAAATTAGACCGCTTTAAGATTCCTGATGATATAGATTATTCAAAAATAGATCATATATCTTCAGAAACAAAAGATAAACTTTCAAAAATCAGACCGAAAACTTTGGCTCAGGCCTCTCGTATCGGAGGGGTTAAACCTGCTGATATTTCTATTTTGATGGTGCTTTTGGAACGTCATCAGGTTGCTAAACTTTAAATGTTATTATTCTCGTCTACTATCTTTTCTGCCGGAGCAAGACCGGGTTCTAGATCTGAACCGGTTATAAATTTTCTGAATGCAAATTGACATTTGGGCAATGCATAAGCAAGAAGAAAACTGCTTAATGCAACGTTAGTTAATATATTTGCGGTTTTTGAAAATTTTGTTCTTTTTATAAATTTTGTAAAATCTTTTTCACTGAGATTTTTTGTATTATCAATAAAATTTTTAATTTCATTTCTGAATTTTCCAAGTTTTACAATGTCAACATATTCACGAGGATCACGTATTCCGTTATCTAACATTTTTAATTTTTTAAATTTCTGTGCATATTTGATAAAGTAGCTGTCTTTATTTGAAATATCATCCACAAATGCAAATAAATCTTCAGCTTTAGATGATTTTGGTAATTTTATTGTGCCGGATTTGATTTCTGAAATGAAATTTTTATCTGAAAGCATTATAGGATCAAGCTGAGTTCCTGTCAGTTTATTCAACCCTTTTTCAATCCATTTGGGAACTACAAAATTAAGAAGCATCATACCGGTCATTTTGAAGGCAATATCCAAAGATTCATTTTTATTTCTGGCGGTTGTAACCCTCCCTACCGCATAACCACCGTCCGTTACTGCCATTTTGTTTTGTGTTGAAAAGTTTGCGGCTGTGCTTATCCAGCTGCCTTTAAATGAGATATTATTATTTTTGAAAAATTTGTCTCTTTGTAAAAAGCTGATTTGCTGATTTTTGTTTTGTTTTTCTTTTGTTCTCAATGCATCAATTTTTTTTGCAGAAGATGTAAATACTAATTTAGGCAGTATGAAGCCCATAAATAATATGGGAATTGATGTCGATGCAATAAATTTACCGGCAAGTAATTTCTCATAAAGCTTTTTGTTATTTTTTACTTTGATTAAATCTTTTACTGCATCAGGTGCTGAATTTTTAAATTTTTCAATATTGTATTTAATACCCTGAAATTTATCTTCCTTAAAAAGTTTTAAATTTACATTTGGGTTGAATGATTTTTTCTTAATTAAAGAATCGCAAAGTTTTCCGATTAGAGGAATTCCACCAAGCCAAACTGCAGAAGTTGCGTATTCATCGAGAAATCTTTCTCTTGCAGCTAGATATGCAATTCCTTTTGATTCTTTTTTGTTTTGATTATACGTAACCGCTATTTTTGCAGGAACTTCAATTCCACAATCTCGGACTATAAGGGGGTATACACTGCTATTATTACCTATTGCTGATACGATATTTGCTATTGCCATAATTTAATTCTCCAATTCAAAAAAAAATAGTCTTATCAAAAATTACCTTGAAAGACTATAGTTGAATTGAAAAATTACATAATCAACCCTATAGCCTCTCAAGGACTATATGGCTATGAGGATGTAATTTTACGAGATTAATATTTGTCATACTTATATAATATCACTAAAAATATTTTTGAACATTAATAATTTATAGAATTTACAAAACTTTTTATTTCTTCAATTTTTTCAGCATAAATATTTTTAATTAATATTGTTTTTTCTTTAGATGTTTCACCTTTTAAAATTTCAAAATACGTTTTTGGAACTTTAAACTGTTTGGATAAAAATTCTATCAGCGCTTTGTTAGCTTTACCGTCAATGGGTTGAGCGGTTATTTTTACCTTTAGTCCGGATTCTTCCATAACAAACATATTTTTGGAAGCGTTTGGTGATATTTTTAAATTTAGTATTAAGCCGTTTTTTGTTTCTTTGAACAATTTTGTAATCCTTATGAATGAAAATTTTATATATTTACTTGAAAATTTCAAATAAAATCTGTATTATGATTATATCATGAGTGAAAAACCGCTTTTTGAAGATATAAAAAAAGAATTAATAGCACAACAGAGAGATCCTAAAGAGATTGAACAAATCGAAAAAGCCTATTTGTTCGCAAAAAAATTACATGAAGGTCAATACAGGATTTCAGAAGAACCGTATATAATCCATCCTGTTGAGGTTGCCAAAATTCTGGTCGGCTTGAAAGTAGATTCACATACGCTTCAGGCTGCTTTTTTGCACGATATTTTGGAAGATACTGAAACAAAGCCGGAGGAAATTGAAGAACTTTTTGGGAAAGATGTTCTTACTCTGGTACAAGGGGTTACAAAGTTAGGTAAGTTGCAATTTAAATCAAACGAAGAACGTCAGGCTGAAAACTTTAGACGACTGTTTATTGCAATGGCAAATGATGTGAGAGTAATCTTCTTAAAACTTGCTGACCGTTTGCATAATATGCGAACTCTGAATTTTATGGCTGTAAATAAACAACAAAAAATTGCCCGTGAAACTTTGGATATTTTTGCTCCTTTAGCAAACCGTTTAGGTATCGGAAGAATAAAAGCGGAATTGGAAGATTTGTCTTTGAGATATTTGGAACCGGACAAATATTTTGAAATTGCTCAGCTTGTCGCACAAACAAAGGCAGAAAGAGAAGCAACCGTAAAATTACTAATTGATAAAATTTCTCAGGATGTAAAAAAGAGCGGAATTAATGCCCAAATCACCGGCAGAGCAAAACATTATTACAGTATTTACAGCAAGATGAAACGCTTAAATATAGCTTTTCACGATTTGTACGATATAACGGCAGTACGTGTTATTGTTGATTCCGAAAAAGAATGTTATGAAGTTTTGGGGTTAATTCACTCTCAATTTAAACCTATACCGGGCAGATTTAAAGATTATATTGCAATGCCTAAAGGCAATATGTATCAATCTTTGCACACATCAGTAATCGGCCCTCGTTCAAAACCTCTGGAAGTACAGATAAGAACTTGGGCAATGCATGAAGTTGCGGAATATGGTGTTGCGGCTCACTGGCGGTATAAAGAAAAAGGCTCTCAAAAAGCAGATAACGCATCTGATATGCAATTTTCTTGGATGCGTAAAATGGTTGAATATAACAAAGAAATGACTTCTGCAGAAGATTTTGTTAATTCAGTCAAAATTGACTTATTTTCAGATCAGGTTTTTGCTTTTACTCCAAACGGTGATGTGTTTGATTTGCCTGTAAATGCTACTCCTGTTGATTTTGCTTATCGAATTCACTCGGAAGTCGGTAACAAAACTGTAGGAGCTTTAGTTAACGGTCGTATCGCTCAACTTGATACGAAATTACATAACGGTGATATTGTAGAAATTTTAACTTCAAAAACACCTGCGCCAAGATTAGACTGGTTAAATTTTGTCGTAACAAAGCAAGCTTCTTCGAAAATTAAACAGTGGTTTAAGAAAAACAACAGAGAAGAACATATTGAAGTCGGCAAGGCTAATCTTGAGCACGAACTTACAAAAACTGTTTTTGATGAATATTTGAAAAACGGAGAATTTGATACTGTTGCAAAACAAATGAATTACATATCGGCAGAAGATTTGTTTGCCGCACTGGGTTATGGCGAAACAACCTTAAACAAAGTAGTAAATAAGCTAAAGAAACCTGAAGCTCCAAAAACACATGAATTTCATGGTCCTTCAAACAGAAAAGGTGTAAAAGACATCATAGGTTTGGAAGGCTTGATGTATTCAATTGCAAAATGCTGCTCTCCAATCCCCGGTGAACCAATTGTAGGTGTTGTGACCAGAGCTAAGGGAGTAACGGTTCACAGAATAGACTGTCAGACACTTGAACACATAGAACCTGAAAGACTTATGGATATAAAATGGTCAGGTGATAATGTTAATAAAACATATAACACTACTATTCGTGTAGAGACTTCCGAAAAAATGGGTTTATTAAAAGATGTTATTGCTGCGGTTTCAGATAACAATACAAACATAACATATGCAAATGTAAAATCTAAGAATGGTAAGTTAGGTATAATTGAACTTGGTATAGAACTTGATAATATAGATACATTAAAAAAGGTTATTTTAAGTATTCAGGCTATACCTGACGTATTTAGCGTAAAACGTATTCAGACATCTTATACTGCCCAGAGTGCGCCACGTAAAAATTCAGGGAAAAATAAAAACTCCAAAAACACAAAAAAGAAAAATTAAATTCCGTCCGTTCGCAAATTCGCTCTCTTGAATTCGCTCCACGCTCATAAAGTCTCAACTTTTTGACTACGTCAAAGTCGTTTCGATTTACTCGCTATCCGGACTCGTTCCACTCCGTCCGTTCGCAAATTCGCTCTCTTGAATTCGCTATACAAAATTTAATCAATTTGCCCCGATATTCACTATTGCTTAAAATTATATTATTATGATTAAAATTTTATTTATCTCTGATAATTATGAGTATACAGATAAGTTTGACGGTATTCTCAATAAAAGCTCATATGAATATTACAGTATGTCTGACGAGGCAATGATTAGAGATATTATACATTCAGGAGCTCCTGATATAATTATTATTGATCAGAGCTATAGCAATTTGGAAAATATTCACAAACTGGTAAAAACCAACAGCGAAAATTCTGTTATTATATTTTTGATAAATTCCAATAGCGTAAATAAAGATGTTATCAAATACGCAAATGCCTTTATTACTTCTGAAATGACTGAAGATCTAATAATTTCTACGATAAATATAAATTTGCGAATGAAAAATGCTCTTGAAATGCTGTCGAATTCAAACAAAGATTTGGCGGACAGTTTATACAGGCTGAATGCTTTATACAGTACAAGTTCTCAATTTGCCGGAACTCTGGATAAAGAAAGGTTGCTTAAATACATGTCTGAGGGTATGGACAGAGCTTTGAGTTTTTCTTTAAATTGCACGCTTTCCTTGTGTACGGAAAGTGAACCTGTTCTCATATTAGATTCTCTTTATGAATTGTCGGATGAACTTATTTCTGCAATAAAATTGAGAACTATATTAAACTACAATTCTATGTTTGATGACAAAAATTTGCCGTATAAAATTGATATAGATACATTAAAAGTCATAAAACATGTAAAAAATTCAGCAAGTCGTTTTACTTTCAGCTTGTTCCAGTATGATAATATGTTTGCACCAATAAAATTGGCTGATAATATATTTGGATTCGTTGAAATATTTAAAGAGGGTTCGTTTACGGCAGACGATTCAACATGTTTTCAGACTATTGCTCAGCAAGTTGCGCTTCCTCTGAAGAATGCTTCGTTGTATCAAGAAATAATTGAAGCAAATGTAAAATTGGAAAAGCTGGAACGACTGAAATCAGAATTTATATCAATAGTTTCTCACGAACTTAGAACACCTTTAACATCAATAAAAAATTCTCTGGATATATTGTCGAGCGGTAAGTGCTGCGAATTGTCAGAGTCTGCAGAAAAATTTTTATCAATGGCGTCACGTAATGTTCAAAGGCTATCCGGTATTATAAATGACTTATTGGATTTGTCAAAAATAGAGGCGGGCAAGATGGAATTTAAATTTGCACCGACAAATATAAATACCGTAATAGAATATGTAAAGAGTGCTTTATCAGTAGTTGCAAAATCAAAAGGCATAGAACTTTCTGTTAGTACAAGTACTGATATACCCGAAATTATTGCAGATTCTCAAAAACTGGAACAAGTTTTGACAAATTTAGTTTCTAATGCTATTAAATTCACACCGGAAGGCAAGAAAATAACAATAACTTCTGAGGTGAAATCTTCGGAAAATATAAAAATTAATCCGTTATTTAGTGAAAAAATACCTAACCTGTCCGGCAAATATGTGCAGGTCTCTGTTGCCGATGAGGGCATTGGTATTGCACCTAAAGATCAATTGAGAGCATTTGATAAATTTGCTCAGATAGAGAATTCACTTTCAAGAAAAGTCGGAGGAACCGGACTCGGACTTCCGATTGCAAAGCAGCTTTTGGAAGCTCACAAAGGTGCTATATGGTGTGAAAGTGAATTGAATAAAGGCTCAACATTTACTTTTGTAATTCCGCTGGAGCATAATTAATTTTTTTGTTGATTTTGCTATAGTTTTTTTATTTTACCTCTTGAAGCATCCATTATTGGAGCTAAATCATTTCTTTCAATTATATTCGGCAAGTGCAACAAAAATATTTTGAAGTCAGTTTGTCAGTATTATTCCTTTGGCTAAATCTAAACTTAAGTTAAAACTAATAAAAATCTGTTACAACGTAATATTAATTTTACAAAAATTTAACAAATGGAAGTTTACATTAAAAATGATATAATAATGTTGAGGTGTTGTATGAAAAAAATTCTTATTGTTGATGATGAACAGGATATTGTAGAAAGTCTTAAATTTGTATTGGAAACAAATGATTACACTTGTTATACAGCGGATAATGGTGAAGATGGTTTGCGTCTTGCAAAAGAACTTACACCGGATTTGATTATATTGGATGTTATGATGCCTAAGATGAACGGATACAAAATCAGTCGTCTTTTAAAATATGATGCTAAATATAAAGATATTCCTATTTTAATGGTGACAGCCCGTTCTCAAGAAGAAGACAAAGCTATCGGAGAAGAAACAGGAGCAGATGAATATATTACAAAACCGTTTGAATTGGGTGAAGTCGTAAAAAAAGTTGAGCAGTATTTAAAATAAAAATGGAAACTTTCGTAACAAATAAAACATTAGAAAAATTGAAATATGATTTGGTAAGAGCCGGACTTGTTGCTTACGAAACTCTGGAACAAGCACAAGAGATTGCTGCAGCCCAAAATATTAATATAGGGCAGGCGCTTATTAATTCCGGGATATTGTCAGAAGAAGATATTCTAAAATTTTTGGAAGCAAAATTGCACATCCCTTATGTAAATCTTGATGATTACACAATTGATGAAAAGTGTTTAAAATACATAAGTTCTAATGATGCGAAAAAATACAGAATTATACCGCTTTTCAAAATAGAAGATACATTAACTGTTGCTATGGCTGACCCTTTAGATTTATTTGCAATTGATAAGGTTATAGAAACAGCCGAATGCTCTATTGAACCTGTTGTTTCTTCATCTGCAAGTATAATGAAGAAAATCAATGAACTATACAAAGATAGTGAATTTGTTGGTGAAATTTTTACCGAAAACGGTACAAATTATGATTGGCGTGATGAATTGCACAGTGAAGATTTGTCGGACAGTCATATTCAAAAAATAATTCAATCTATTTTAAAACAAGCTATACTCGAGCAAGTACATGAAGTTGTTTTTCAAAAAGAGGATGCGGGTTTTGCAGTTAATTTTAAACAAAACGGCGAAATAATGAATAAAGGAAATATTCCACAGGTTTTAGCGTCATCTTTTGTCGCTAAGTTGAAAAATCTTGCAGAATTAGATGCATCTGTCAGTGAAGTTCCGCAGTTGGGAAAATTAACATTTAAAGTAGATGATATTGATGTTGTGGCAAGTATATCAACTTTCCCTACAATTATGGGTGAGAGAATTTTCCTTAAAATATATAAACCGCCGGTAGCCTTAAACAGTATAATAAAGTCTGAGTCAAATTTAAATGTTGTAAGAGCTGCCCTTAACAATCCCGGCATAATTGTAGTTTGTGGTTCTCCATTGAGCGGGAAAACTCATATAATTTATTCATTACTTTTGGAAGCTGCAAGTAAAAATAAAAATATTATGACGTTGGAAAGTATAGCAAAATATAATTTAAAGCAGGTTCATCAGTGCGAATTGAATGAAAATGTCGGGTTTAATATGGATAAAGCTGCGAGATTTATTGAATTTCAGTCGCCTGATATTATTTATCTTGAAGGTATAAAAACGAAAGAATCTTTTGATTATTTTTCAAGTCTTGTTTTTGACAACAAAACAATTATAATGGAATTTCTTGCAAATAATATGGAAGATTTGCGCTACAAACTTTCTTTTTCAGATTTTGAAACTTTAAAATCAATAATTAGCTGTATGATATTTATTCATTCAAAAGACAGTATTGAAGTATTTAGCAAAGAAACTGCTCAAAAGTATTTGGCTTAGTTTGTTGAAAAGTTTATTTGATAATATAAAATACTAAATTAATTAAAAAGTCGGCAATAAGCATGTATATAGTTGACAAAACAGCAGCCTGAGTTGTTGAAATTCCGACTTCTTTTGCTCCGCCTCTTGTTTGATAGCCTCTTGTTGCACATACAAGAGCCATCAATCCCCCAAATACTGCAGCTTTAAAAAGACTTATATAAATATCTCTTGTCGACATCCAAAGCCATGCCGAATGCATATATCTTGCAGGATGTAAACCTATTGTCGCTTTAGCGACAACCAATCCTCCGCCAATACCGATAAGTTCTGCAAGCAAAACAACCATTGGTACAGTGATTGCAGCTCCCAAAATTCTTGGTGTAAAATAATAACCTACAGGGTCAACTTTTAGAGTTTTTAAGGCATCAACCTGACTTGTAACCTGCATGTTTGCAATTTCTGCAGAAATTGCAGTGCCGGCTCTTGCACCTATTGCGAGTGCAGCAAATCCGGGAGCAATCTCTCTTATCATAACTATTGTAATAGTTCCGCCAATGTATGCTTCAGCTCCGCTCATTAAAAATTGCTTTGAAACCTGAATTGTTATAACTGCAGCTGCAATAAATGCAATTATGAGCGAAATCGGCAAAGAATCATAACTTATAGCCGCAGCTTGTGCAATAACGGCAGACGGTCTTACTCTTGTTATGTATTTAATACTTGCAATTAAATTCTGTACGCATAATCCTAAAAATTCTAGCATATGATTAATATAGCAAAAAATTTACTTATTTGCAAAAAGCTCTGAATTTTGGATACTGTTAAGGTTTGCCGTTTTAATAAAATTTTTGGCATCATTTATCGGAATTGCAAAACCAATACCGATATTTGACATGTTATTATCCGGATTAAATATAGATTGCGAAATACCTATAACTTCCCCTTGAGAATTTACCAAAGGTCCGCCTGAACATCCGGGATTTATCGCAGCATCTGTTTGAATTCTTCCTTTTGCATTATCAATTCTCGATATTATGCCTGATGTAAGAGTCCCTGAAAAGCCGAAAGGATTGCCTATCGCTAAGACTTTTTGTCCGACTTTTATTTCTTCAGAATTTCCGAACTGAACCGTATTGAATCTATCTTTTGAATTTATTTTCAGCAATGCCAAATCCTTATTTTTACCCATTTTGGCTATTATTTCAGCCTTATATTTTTTACTGTCATATGTTGTAACTTCAACTTTTTTAGCTCCCTCTATTACATGTGAGCCTGTCAGGATAACTCCGTCATTTCTTATAATGCATCCTGTGCCCGCAGAAAAGCCTTCGTCTAAATCTGCCTCTATTGCTACAATTGCAGGATTGATTTTTTCGTATACTGTTATATTAGTTAGTTCATCTGAACTAAAGGTTTGCGCTGAAACAGGTAAGAGTAAAAACATAAAAATTATTATTGTTTTTTTTATCATAAATCTCCATAACGTCATTCTGAGCTAATGAGTTTTGAGATTCTTCGCTGACGCTCAGAATGACTATAAAGGCGAAGAATCACATAACAAAGCTATTATTGTTTATTGAATACTTTATTTCATTCCCTAAAATTTTATTTTTTGTTTAGATATTGTAATTATTACAATTTTAATGTATAATTTGAGAAAAATTTGTATTTTTATATGAAAGGAAATTTAAAATTATGAGCAGAATCGATTTATTTAGACAACACTTAACAGAAAAAAGAGCAGTGAAAGTTATCGCAGGTATTGATAACTTTGATATCGAAAATATTAAAAAAGTTGTAATGTCAGCAGAACAATCAGGAGCATCTGCAGTTGATATTTGTGCAAAACCTGAAATTATTTCTGAAATCAGAGAAATGACAGATATGCCGATTTTTGTATCTTCAATTGTTCCGTCTGAACTTGTAAAAGCTGTAGAACTTGGAGCAGATGCTATTGAACTTGGTAACTTTGATGTACTTTATAAAAAAGGTATGTCTTTCTCATCTGAAAAAGTTTTATCTTTAGTAAAAGAAACGATGGATATGCTTGGTGATATGAGAACATTCTTCTCAGTTACTATTCCAGGTGAATTATCAATTTCTGAACAAATTGAATTGGCAAGAAAATTAGAAACTATGGGTATTGATTTAATTCAAACTGAAGGTCATTATTCTAAAGACTCTATGTCAGATGGCGTAAGAGGTTTGATGGAAAGAGCTGAATTGACAATTTCTAATACAATTGAACTTTCAAGAAATATAGATCTTCCTATTATGACAGCTACAGCAATCAATCCTACTACTGCTCCGTTTGCATTTGCTGCAGGAGCTTCAGCTATCGGATGCGGATCTTGCATTAACAAGATGGATTCAACATTGTCAATGATGGCTACTGCAAGAAGTTTGGTTGAAATAGCTTCAAGAAACGCACAAAAAGTTGTTGAATTAGTTTAATTTAATAAAGTTATATGAAAAGAACTCCTATTTAGGAGTTCTTTTTTTTACATTTTTCTAAATCTTTTATTAAATTCTGCGTTTGCCTTATGGTAATATTGTGGGAGTGTATTATTTATGTTTCTTATCGTTTGCGTATTGTTGCTTGCGATATTTATATCAGTTACCAGTCCTTCAAAATCTTTCCAGGATAATTTGATTTCTTTATTTTCAATATACGGGTCTGTAAGAATCGCATATTTGCCATATTTCATGCGTTTTACTGCATAGGCATGATTTCCGTGTATGTACTTATTCACAGCATTGCAGTTAAATGCACACCATATTGCTGTTTGGCTTTTATTTTGACATATTTTATTTAAAACTACATTTTTATCTTTTATCGGATTTGCACTATTTCTGCCATTAAACAAATACATATTTATGTAATCAGATTTTAATCCAAACAATTCGGAAATCGGGTATTGGTAATATTTAGATGTGCTGACTCCGCCATTTATATATGAACGATAATTGTATCCTTGTTCTTTAAGTTCTTTGTCGCTGTTTCCTCTTTTAGCAATGCCTTGTTTTACCATTTCTTTTAGAGTTATTTCTGTTGCAAGTTCAAATGCTATCATATCATCATCACCGTTTGAGTAATTTCCTCTTTGTCTTGCTTTTTCTATTTGATGAGCAGTAATGTGAATGTTTTTTTGCTTTAGTGGAGAACCCTTAAATTTTATTGTAACACCCCCACTGCCGTCTGTATCTGGAACTATAGCATCGTATATAGCTTTTCGTCCCATATCAGTATAATTAAGTGCATTTATCCCCGATAATAGCCAACAATCTCCTTGATTTTTTGATTGACGTGTAGTTTCTATTTTTCTATTAAAATTTGTTTTTGGCATAACTTTTGTTGAATTCTTGAAATTACCACCAAAAATTTCTGTCATATTTATCGAATTATTATTCATGGTTTTTGATATATTATTGTCCAATAAAAACAGGCTTGTACCTGATTTAATTTTATTTGCGATATCAAATGAAATAATGCCGTCATCAAGCATTAAATCCACTATGTAATCTCTGGTATATAGTGGATATTTTTTTTGATATTCATTAAATATAGCTTGTATGCCACCCATTACAAAACCTTTACTTTCTTGTATATAAAACGGCAAAATATCGAAAAACTTTAAATTCTCAATATGTTTATTAAGATTAATTAACATGTGATTAATTGACGAAGTGTGTAAAATATGCTAGAATAACCCCATAATATAGGAGAAGAAAGTATGACTTTATGGGAACTTTTTGCGGTCGTTGGGCTAATCTGTTTAATTCTTGAAATGGTTGTTCCGTCAATGTTCTTCTTAAATCTTGCTGCTGCAGGATTTGTTACTGCAATTGTTGCAGTATATTTGCATAGCTGGATTTATTTAACATTGATATTTGTCGGATTATCAATTATTTCGATTTTATTTTTGCGTCCTATTCTGTTGCGTCACAAAACAACAAAAGATGAAGAAACCGGCATGAAAGGCAAATATATCGGTAAAATTGTAAAGGTTAAAGAGCCTGTTTCAAAGTTTGCAGGCGCAATTTCTATTTATGATGAAAGATGGGAAGCAAGATGCGAAAATGATGAAACTATAAATGAGGGTGAAGAAGTTCGCATTATAAAATACGACAGTTTGGTATTAACTGTAGAAAGGGTATAAAATGGGTATTGTTTTATTAATTTTATTAGCTGCATTATTAATTTATATTTTTAAAGGAATAATCATTGTTCAGCAGCAACAGGAAGTTATTATTGAAAGATTGGGAAAATATGAAGGTAAAAAATTAGGCGCAGGTCTTAATTTTATATTTCCGATTTTGGAAGCTCCACGTGGAATTTTAACTAAAGTTTCTCAAAAAGGGCTTGACGGAAGAAATTATTATTATCTAAAACAAGTTGACAGGATTGATTTGAGGGAGCAAATGTATGATTTTCCTCGCCAAAACGTCATTACAAAAGATAACGTTTCTATTACAATCAACGCTTTAATTTATTTCCAAATCGTTGATTCAAAAAGTGCCGTATACGAAATTGCTAACTTACCTGAAGCTATTGAAAAGTTGACTCAAACAACATTAAGGAACTTGGTAGGTCAAATGGATTTGCAAGAAACTTTGACATCAAGAAGCAAAATTAATAACGAACTCAGAACAACACTTGATGAAGCTACAAACAAATGGGGTGTAAAGGTTAACCGTGTAGAAATTCAAGATATCTTCCCGCCGGCTGATATTCAGGCTTCAATGGATAAGTTAATGAAAGCAGACAGAGATAAACAAGCTCGTATTACTGAAGCTGAAGGTCTTAAAGAGGCTGCAATTAAAAATGCTGAAGGTGAAAGAGAAGCCGCAATAAGAACTGCTGAAGGTGCAAAACAAGCAGAAATTTTGAGAGCTGAAGGTGTAGCTCAGGCGAGAATAATTGAAGCAGATGCGGAAAAAGAAGCTATTCAAAGAATTATAAATGCTTTAGCAGACAAAGGTCAACCTGACAAATATTTGATTGCAATGAAATATTTGGAAACATTGACTTCTATTACAGCAGGTGAAAATAACAAAGTTGTTTATATGCCATATGAAGCTACAGGAATACTATCTTCTGTTGACGGTATAAAAGAGATGTTTAAAGGTACAAAATAGCAGATGCTGTTTCAAAAAATTAAGCAACATCCTGAGATAATTTTTATAGTATATGCCTTATGTTTTGGAATTATTTTTGCAATGAAAGTTATTCCATGCAGCATTCTTGATGGAGGTGAACACTATATGCGTGCTATAGAAGTTTCTCAGGGTGTTTTATTTAACGGAAACAAATCAACATGGGTTGGAGGATATTCCCCTTTAATGTATATGTCGTCTGCATTGGGTTTAAAAATTTTTCATAACTATTTTTATGCTGGCAGAATTTTTAATTTGTTGGTTTGGATATTTTTTATTGCAGGTGCAATAAGGATTACTCCGGCATTCAAGTGGATGTTTCTAATAACTGCATTATATCCGACATCTTTATATCAGGGAATGTCATATTCTGCAGATTCTTTTAGTAACGCCTTTTCTTTTTTGTTTTTTGCATATATGTTTAAATTAATATTTAACGAAAAAGATTTTTCTTATAAAAAAGATATATCTTTGTTATCTTTGTTTTCTTTTACAGGTGCTTTGTGTAAGGGAGCGATATTCCCTATATTTTTGTTTCCGCTGGTTAATATTAAAAACAAAATGCATAAGTGTTTTATTTTTCTGTTTTTAATATTTGTATCTATAGGAACATTATGGTTGTGGAAAATGACAGGGACAGGTTCTATAGCTAAAGAAGTAAATTTTGAATATAATCTGTCTTATATATATACATTTCCGTTGCAGTTTGTATTTATGATTTTTAAAACAATAGTAATTTCAATAAAGCCATGGATATATGGTTGTATAGGTCAAATGGGCTGGATGGGTATAGCCCCTCATATCGTTTGGACAACATTTGTGCTTTCTTTGGGTGTAATGTTTTGTGTGCCTGAAAATTTATTAATAACTAAAAAACATAGAATAACAGCATTTTTAGTTTTACTTTTATATGCTATATTTACTTGTTTGTTGTTGTACTTTATTTATACGCCAGCTTGGGCTGCAACAATACTAGGGGTTCAACCAAGATATTTTATACAAGTGATACCTTTGCTATTTCTGATTTTTGCAAGAAATATAAAACCTGATCGACAAACCGATAAATCAAAATTTATAGAGAACATGGTTATAAAATCAGCATTGCTTTACATGTTTTTATTATTAGTTTATTGTTCATATATTGTAATTTAGAATTTAATAAAAATATAAAAACATTTAACATTTTTCATGTTTTTGGTAATATTTTTGTATATCTGTAAATGTTAGAAAAGGAAGATAGAATGATTAAGACTAGATTAAAAGATCATAATTGCGGAGAACTTAACCTTAGCAATTTGAATGAAGAAGTTACCCTGTCAGGTTGGGCATCAACAATACGTGACTTAGGCGGTATTTTATTTATTGAATTGAGAGACAGATCGGGATTTTTTCAATTAGTTGCAAATCCTCAAATTAATCCTGAAGTTCATAAAGTTTTTGAAAAGATTAGATCGGAATATGTAATAACAGTAAAAGGTAAAATTTCTAAAAGACCTGAAGAAACATACAACGAAAAATATCCTACAGGTCAGGTTGAAATGTATCCTGAATTTGTTGAAATTTTATCAGAAGCAAAAACATTACCTTTTGTTTTAGATGATGAAAATGTTTCTGAAGATGTTCGCTTAAAATACAGATATTTAGATATAAGACGTGAAAGCATGCTGCATAATTTAACTTTGCGTCATAAAATTTGTCAGGCAGCAAGAAATTACTTGAATAATCAGGACTTTTTGGAAGTTGAAACACCTATATTAATCAAAACAACTCCTGAAGGTGCAAGAGATTATTTAGTTCCTTCTCGTGTTCAAGAAGGTAAATTCTATGCGTTGCCCCAATCACCGCAAATATTCAAACAATTGTTAATGGTTGGCGGAATTGAAAAATATTATCAAATAGCAAAGTGCTTCAGAGATGAAGATTTACGTGCTGACAGACAACCTGAATTTACACAAATCGATCTTGAAATGTCATTTGTAGAGCAACAAGATGTTATCAAGACAGTAGAAGGTTTGATTGTTGATACGTTTAAAGCTGCAGGGGTTGAGGTTAAACCTCCGTTTATTCAAATGCCTTGGCAGGAAGCTATGGACAGATACGGTTCTGATAAACCGGATACAAGATTTGGTTTGGAATTGTTTGATATTGGCGATATTATTCTTCAATCAGAGTTCCAAATCGTTAAATCAACTCTTGAAAACGGCGGTATTGTTCGTGGTATCAGAATCCCAGGCGGTGCTAAATTCTCAAGAAAAGATATTGATGATATTACAAAACTTGCTGTTTCATTTGGTGCAAAGGCTCTTGCAAACATAATTTATAACGAAGATGGCACTGCAAAATCTCCTGTATTGAAGTTCGTTACAGAAGAACAGGCAAAAGCTATACAAGAACGTGCACAAGCTCAAGCAGGTGATATAATTTTCTTTGTTGCAGATAAACCAAAATTAGTTTACGACATTATGGGCAGATTGAGATTGTACTTTGGTAAACGTCTTGATTTGATTGATGAAAGCAAACATAATTTATTATGGGTTGTAGATTTCCCAATGTTTGAATGGAGTGATGAAGAAGGCAGATTTATGGCAATGCATCATCCGTTCACATCACCTTGTATTGAAGATTTAGACAAACTTAAATCAGGTGATTTGGGTAATGTAAAATCAATAGCTTACGATATCGTTTATAACGGAACAGAACTCGGTGGCGGTTCAGTCAGAATTCACTCATCAGAAGTTCAATCTGCAATATTCAAAGCGTTAGGCTTGACAGAAGAAGAAGCAAAAGAAAAATTCGGATTTATGGTAAATGCTTTGCAATACGGAACCCCTCCGCATGCAGGTTTGGCAATCGGTCTTGACAGACTCGTTGCGTTATTATGCAGAACGGAATCTATTCGTGACGTTATTGCATTCCCGAAAAATTCCGGTGCAAAAGACTTGATGAGTGATGCTCCTGGTGAAGCTTCTTTGCAGCAGTTGAGAGAACTTCATTTAAAAAGCACAGTTCATAAAAGCTAATAATAAAAAATCTTCGCTAATTAGCGAAGATTTTTTTATTTAAATTTATTGCATTTGCCTTTTGTTAAAACGGTATTATATTTATCAAGAATTTTCTTACAGAACTCACTTCTGTAATGAGCCCATTCATAAGGGAAACTCAGGTCTATAAATTTTCCTCTCACAAATGATGCTACCGCAGAAACGTCCGTACCGTCTTTCATTTTAGAACTTATTTGAATTATATCGGGTGAATGGTCGTACAATTCATTTTTGTATGCACTCTCATACAATTTGTTCATTAGTTGACCTATACTTCTTGCTCCACGTTTTGCGTGGTTTCCTGTAAATGATGTTTGTGTGTTTAATTGAACTTTCATATAAGTACCTCTTTTATAATTAAAGTATGTAAAATATTTTTTTGCTAGTATGTAACAAATTTGTTATATAATAAATTTATGCAAATATTTTATGAGTTGAATAAAAATCCGAAATTGTCGCTTGCTCTGGGCTTTTTTGACGGAGTACATTTGGGGCATAAAAAAGTTATTAAAAGTGCTGTAGATTATGCCAAACAACATAATTGTAAATCTGCCGTAATTACGTTTAAAGATCATCCTTGTTGTTATTTGTGGAATTTAAAACCGCAATACATTTTAGAACAAAAAAATCGTGAAAATTTGATAGCATCAATGGGAATTGATTATTTATATGAACTGGATTTTAAAAGTATTTCTGATTTGAGTGCTCAAGAGTATTTGGAAAATATTTTGATAGATAATTTTAAACCAATTTCTGTTTCAACCGGTTGGAATCACAATTTTGGGCACAACAAATCCGGAAATTGCGAATTATTAAAAGAAAACTCGAAAAAACACGGATATGAATTTTTTGAACTTTCTCCGCAAAAAATTGGTGATGAAATCATAAGCAGTACCGCAATCCGCAAATATTTACAATCAGGAAAAATCGAAAATGCGAATGCTATGCTTGGTTATAATTTTTTTGTAGAAGGACAGGTTATAAAAGGGAATCAAATTGGAAGAACAATAGGATATAAAACGGCAAATATTGAATATCCTACCGAATTGATTGAATTACCCTATGGTGCATACTCTGTTATAACAAACTATGGGAGAGCTATTGCTAATTACGGCCTCCGCCCCACTGTAAACGGCAGTAAGCCCGTTTTGGAAGTTCATATTTTGGATTTTGATGAAGATATATATGGTGAAACAATTACTGTTGAATTTATTCGCATGCTCCGCCCTGAGCGCAAGTTCAATTCTCTTGATGAATTAAAAAAACAGATTGATATTGATTTAAAATCTATTTAATTAGAGCTTGTACTTCTTTAAATTTTGGATGTTTTGCTCCTTTCAGCCATTCAAACAATGCAATTTCAACACAGGAAATTTTAACACCGTTTTGTTTCATTGCTTCAATACCTTGTTTAAATTCATACTTTTCTCTGCTTGCACAGGCATCTTTGATTGCATATACTTCAAAACCGTTTTCTACCAGAGCTGAAGCTGTCTGATACACACATATATGAGTTTCTATTCCCATTATAACAATCTGTTTTTTGCCGTAGGATTTTATCTTTTCCAAAAAACCATCCTCAAGCAATGCATTAAAATACGTTTTTTCAAAAATTACATTTGATTCTTCGCCTCGCTCAGAATGACAAAGTTCCTCAACCGTATGTCCCAAACCTTTTGGGTATTGTTCGGTATATAAAACAGGAATGTCTAATATTTTTGCTGCATTTATAATTTTTGATGCTTTAGAAACTATTGTATCCTTTTCCAATGCATTTACTAATTTTTCTTGTATATCAATGACTAAAACAAGACTGTTTTCTTGAGACAACATAATTATAACCCTCTGGATTTGAATTCTTTAATAAAATCTTCTATAATTTCAACTAGTTCTTGTTGTGTAATTTTTGCAAGAGGCATTTTTATTTCTCTGTTTTCGGGACTATCTAATCCGTCATGATTTATTGAAATTACAATTTTTGTAAAACCCGGATAAATGATTTTTAATGAGCTTGAAAATTTATTGTTTTGAAGATTGAATACACACTGTTCATCATTTACATATTGTTCAATTTTAGTATCAAAGAGTTTTTCTTCGTATGTTTTTTGTAGCCTGTAAAATACGGGTGTAATTATTTTTTCCAGTTTTTTGTTAAACATTTGTCTGAATATTTTGTAATTTTTATTTTCTTCTGCTTCAAGCCATTCTTTCAGCGTATCTTTTTGTTCATCTTCTGAAAATATTATTGCGGCTTTTGTTGCTATTGCTTCAGAAAGAGCCTTAATCGCTTTTTTTTCAAATTTATTATAATTTTTATCCGATATATCACAGATACCTGCACAAATTTCAAATTCTGTTTTTTCTTTAATTTTTTCAAATACTGATGCAGCACCGTTCATATCCGTATACGGCAGAAAAATGTAAAAATTAGTTCCCTTACCATGCGTTATTATGTCTTCTTCTCGGATTGAAGCTTTTATTGCCTTTGCTAGGGCTTCCTCCGAAAATTTTGTTTTACCTTTTTTGGACGGAGCAACAAGCATAAAAGAACCATCTGTTATTAATTCAGAATCGATTACATTTTCTATAACCTGTTTTGAATATGAATATTCATATATTTCTGTGAGTTCATTAACAACTTTCAACTGATTCAGTAGCCGGTAATTTCTGCTAAATACTTTTTTGCAAGATGTTTGTTTTATATGATTAACAAGTCTTATAACAAATTCAAAATCTTCTGCTGTTGTAAGTATAAAATCATTAGCACCTAAATCTATAGATTTTAAAATAAATTCAGAATCATAAGAATTTGCAAGTAAAATGATATTCAATTCTTTGTTTTCATGAAAATCTTTAATAAGTTGAATTGTTATTTCCCGATCGTCATTTTCGTGTATCAATGCGACTTGAGCCGATGTCAATTCAATATTTTGCTTTGCACTATCGTATGATGAAGTTACAACAGTATCATCTTTTCTTAAAAAGATAAGTTTGTTGGAAATCGTTTCGCATATATTTTTATCATCAGAAACAAGGAGTATTTTCATGTCTTGTCCTCGTTAGACCTGCAAGTGTTTTTTGATACATAGAAAACTTCCGCCCGCACCAAATGCTACTGCCATTAAAAACATAATTGTGATTACAAGCGGTTGGGCATATGTTGGTGTCGGAACCATGAAGAATTGATGCATATTATTCAAGCCGTTTTGAACAAATTCCAATGGAATGAGAGCTATTAAAGCACCGCAAAATCCATAGAAGGCTCCCTGCATAATTAACGGAAATCTAATATACCAGTTTGATACACCCATAAGCCTCATTATTTCAATTTCTTCTTTTCTTGATTGTATTACAAGCTGAATAGTGTTATTTATGATTGTGATGGTCAAAATAGCCATGACTATTACTACAAATACCGTTATTATATTAACAATATGGTTAAGCATTTCAATCTTTTTGGCAAGTTCTTGTGCATAACTCACATCTTCAACCGATTGTAATTTTTTTACTTCTTTAAATACTGATTCTATATTTTCAGGTTTATCAATTTTTACATGCAAAGTGTCCGGCAGAGGATTTTCTATATCAGGTAAGTCCATTTCTCGTTTTAAATTAACCCAAGATGTTGTTTTTGGAACAACTGTAACATTTTCTACATGCTCAAATTCTTTTACTCGTTTTTTTGCTATATTTGCATCTGCTCCATCTTTCAAATAAACAGACAGTTCTAATACATTACCAAGTTCATGTGCAAATGATGAAATCGATATTGCCGATCTGAAAAATGAAGCAAATATTGTCAAAATAGCAGCCATAGTAGTAATAATAACCAAATTAACAATACCTGTTCTTCTAATATCCAAAACTGTCTCTTTGGTCAAGCGATACATAATTCTTAAATCGCACAACCAATCTTTAGGTATATGTTTCTTTACTTTTTTCTTTATTTTTGCTTTTTGACTATTCATATGTACCTGCTTGTATATCCCTTATAACTTCACCATTATCAAGAGTGATAACCCTTTTTCTGAAATAATCAACCATTGCATTGTCATGAGTTGATACAATAACTGTAATCCCACGTTGGTTAATTTGATCCAAAATTTGCATAATTTCCATTGAGTTTTTCGGGTCTAAGTTTCCTGTAGGTTCATCCGCAATCAAAAGTGGAGGACCGTTAACAATAGCTCTTGCAATTCCTACTCTCTGCTGTTCACCACCTGATAATTCAGATGGTGTTGCATTCATTTTTTCATACAATCCTACAATTTTTAAAGCACCGCAAACTCTTGCGTTGATTTCTTTTGAACTTATTCCAAGTGTTCTGATAACATAAGCAACGTTGTCATATACGCTTTGGTTTTGCAGAAGTTTATAATCCTGAAATACTATACCCATACAACGTCTCAAATTCGGAATTTTATCGTTAGGTAAGTTCGCAATGTTAATACCACCAATTGTAACGGTGCCGCTTGATGGTCTTTCTTCGTTATATAAAAGCTTCATTAGTGTCGATTTGCCGGCCCCAGAAGCTCCTACAATAAATACAAATTCACCCGCCATTATATCAAGGTTGATGTTTTTTAAAGCATAATTATCGTTTTTGTATTTCTTTGTAACTGATCTAAATTGAATCATACCTATTCCTTATTTTACAAGTCGATATTTATCAACATATTTTTTTATTGTTTTTTCTAATTTGTTTGCGCTTAGCCCATAATAATCCAACAGCTCATCCCATTTCCCGCTTTGTCCAAATTCGTTATTTACACCAATTCTGTGAACAGGCAGCGGATAATATTCTGATAACAATTCGCAAATTCTGCTTCCAAGACCACCAATAATGGAATGATTTTCTACAACTATGACAAATCTTGTCTTTTTAACGTTTTCAATTATAGTTGCTCCATCTAATGGCTTTACTACAGGAACATGGATTATTTGTAGCGAATATCCTTGTTGTTTTAAGTTTTCAGAAGCTTCTATAACTTCTGCTAGGGTTTCACCGTTCGATATTACCGTAACATCAGTTCCTTCTTCAAGAACTCTGGCCTTGCAAAAATCAAATTCATAACTTTCATCAAAAATATCGCAAACATTTGTTCTTGGTATGCGAATATACATAGGACCGTAATTTTCTGCTGCAAATTTTATTACCTGTTCGCATTCTCTGCAATCTGCAGGAACAATTACCGACATGTTAGGAATTCCCCGCATTAGAGATATATCTTCCAATGCCTGATGACTTGCGCCATCTTCGCCTACAGTAACACCTCCATGCGTACCTACTATTTTTACGTTAAATTCCGGATATGATACGGAATTTCGAATTTGATCATATGTTCTTCCTGTTGCAAACATTGCAAAACTTGCTGCAAAAGGAATTTTGCCGACAGATGCAAGCCCGGCCGCAGTTGCAATCATATCTTGTTCTGCAATTCCGCAATTAAAAAATCTGTCAGGAAATTCTTTCGCAAAAATAGCAGTTTGCGTAGAACAAGATAAATCCGCATCCAAAACAACTATGTTTTCATTAGTTTTACCGAGTTCGGCTAAAGTTTTTCCAAACACTGACCTTATAGATTTTCTGTCATTCTTATTAATTATCATATATGTAATTCCAAATAGCTACACTTACATTATAACATAAATATATTGACGTACAAAATTTATAAGAAATTGTAAATATTAATGTTTTCCATGTTAAGAATTATTAATTTTTTTTTATATTTTAGCAATTTTATATCTTGAGGGTTATTTAAACAGTAGAATAAAATTATGACTTTATTTTATTGAAAGGAAGAAATTAGATGATTCAAGTTCCAAATTATTCAAATCCTTACATGCTACCCCAGATGCAACCGATTCCTGCACCTAATTATAACGCTGTAAAGATTGATGTACACAATCCGACAATGAGTGCACCCGGAGTTGGTCAGGTTGCAATGAATGTTCCTCAATATTCTCAATCGCAATATGAACCGGTAACAAACCCATATTATACATATCCGCAAGCTCAATTGTACAGTTACCCACAAGCTCAGGTTGCACAGCCTTATTACATGCCTCAACAACCGGTTTGCCAACCTTGTGTGATGCCGCAGATTGCACCCGCAGCACCTCAGGCAGCAGAAATGGCTGTTCAAAATGCAGCTCCTCAACAAGTTATTCAACAACAAAATATAAATACTCCGGCTCCTGTAGTGACTCAACCCCAACCGGCACAAGCTGAAAAATCTAATGTAGAGGTAGTTCCTCCTCAGCCAATGGAACCTCAAATAGATTTGAATTCTTTTATAGCAAAATTAACAAATCCTGATTATGAAGTTCAGGCAAATGCAATGGAAGAAATTGCAAATATGGTAAAAGAACAACCACAAAAAGCAACTGAATTGTTAGATGAAAAAATTGTTAATGCCTTGAATAATATAATAACTGCAGATTCCAGCAAATTGGCAGGTCCTACACCTGAACAAATTGCAGCAAGAGAAAAATTAATGAAAGGCGAACAACTTTCAGAAGATGATAAAAAATTAGCAACAACAATTACACCAATGGAACAAGCAGAACGTAACAAGAGCTATGCAATGTTTACAGCAGCAATAATGCAAAAATTGTATGGCGAAGAAGTTGCAAAACTCACAGGCTCAACAGTTCCTTTAACAGAGATGCCGGGCGCAACTACAATAGTTGAACAGTTGAAAAACAACGAAAACCCAATGGTAAGGACTTCTGCAATTGAAGCTTTAAGTTATATTCAACAACCTGCTTATAAACAAGACTTGTCAACATTGTTCTCAATAGCTAAGAATGATCAGGACAAGGGTGTTCAAGAAGCAGCAACAGCAGCTTTAGCTAAATTGGAACAAGTGCAAGCTGCAGCATAATAAATTAAAAAAATTTCTTTCTTAATAAAAAAAACTCCCTTTTGGGGAGTTTTTTTATTAACAAAATTTGTAAAATACTTGAGTAGAAAAATTTATTACAAGTTTTTAAATTTCTAAAAGGTTAATTTATAAGACTTTTATATAAATCAAGATATTCTTTTGAACTTTTCTTCCAAGAAAAATCGGCTTCCATAGCAGATTTTCTCATTGCGTTAAATGTATATTTGTCTTTATAAATACCCATTGAACAGTATATAGCTTGCATCATGCTCCAGCCGTCATAACCCCAGAACTTAAAGCCTGTAGAATCAGCTAAAGGATAACCGGTGACAGTGTCTTCAAGACCGCCGGTTGCTCTGACAACAGGTAATGAACCGTATTTCATGGCAATAAGTTGACTCAGACCGCAAGGCTCAAATTTTGATGGCATTAAGAAAAAGTCACTTCCCGCATATATTTTATTTGCGAGGTCTGCTTTGTAACCAACATAGGCTCTGATATTTGCAGAATTGTTTGAAAGCCAGATGAGCAAGTTTTCATAATCTTTATCACCGCTGCCCAAAAAAATGTAATCCGCTTCTGTATTTTTTAATTCACCTTCAACATCTCTTATAAGGTCAATCCCTTTTTGACCTACAAGTCTTGAAATTAAAGCATAAAGCGGTCTGTCCGGATTGTATTTCAAACCAAAAGCTTCGCAGATAGCTTTTTTATTTTCTTCTTTGTTTTTAATTGTTTTAATATCGTAATTTTTTACAAGATTTTTATCAGTTTTTGGATTAAATACCTCATAGTCAATTCCGTTTAGTATCCCGACAAGTTTATGTTGGTTCATACGCAATGTATAATCCATACCTTCCCCAAATTCACCTGTTAAGATTTCTCTTGCGTAATTAGGTGATACGGCAATAACTTTATCAGAGTAATTGATAGCACCTTTCATCCAGTTTACTTTGCCGTAATGCTCAACTCCAAATTCGTTATATACAATGTCTTTTCTCATATTTGCAAAATCAAGTACGTCTTCAAACCAAACACCTTGATAAGCAAGATTGTGTATTTCAAAAACGCATTTTGTATTTTTCCAGAATTCATCATATCTGTAGTTACTGTGCAAATAGACAGGAATCATTGCTGTATGCCAATCATTTGCATGAATTATGTCAGCTTTAAAGTTTAATAATTTAGCATATTCCATAGTAGCAAGAGAAAACGCAATATACCTTTCATGTTCATATCTTGTATCCAGCCATTTGGGGTATACATCTTTAAAACAAGTAAAATACCAATCATTGTGTACAAAAAATACATTTATATTCGTATTTGGCAGTTTCCCCATAAAGAGTCTGAATTTATGACCATTTCCTCCAAAATGAAGCCACATTTCAGAATTTTCAAGTTCTTTAATGCCGTATTTGTTAACATCAATAAGACCATGTAGGGGTGTAAATATTGCAATTTCAGCATCCTTTTCTAAATATTTTGGTAAACTACCTACGACATCAGCAAGTCCTCCTGCTTTAGAAAAAGGTGCGACCTCAGCGGATGCAAATAATATTTTCATTACAAACCCTCACTTTCTTATTATAATATAATACTTATTGCTGTTCGTTGTTGGTATTAGTCGTGTTATCAGTTTTTAGGAAAAAGTCATCATTTTCTATATCTGAAGCATCAGATTGTACATCAATATGAGTTTGCGTTGATTGAATTTCTTCGTTTCTTTCGATTAAGAAATCGTCCTCAAAAGCTTCAGCTTCAGGAGTATAATGAGCGGGGTCTATGTCAAATTCAAAATTGATTCCGTACTTATCTGATATATATTTAGCATGAGAAACACATATTTCTGCATTATTGTATTCTTGTTTATACATTAATATTTTGAACATATTATATTTAAATAACATTAATATGTATTCGCTGGTGTTATTATTTTTTTCAATCTGAATTAAAGTGTTGTTTACAATACCAAATGCTACATCATAGTTTTTTTGTTTAAGTTGTATCTCGCTCATGATAAACCAAGCCAGATATAATATAGCAGTCATACCGTTATTGCTTGTGTGCCTTATGATACTGTAAGTTATATGTTCCGCTTTTTTATATGATTTTACTTTAAGATATGCGTAAGCAATCATCAAATCCGTAAACAATTCAATCGGATATATACCGGTACTTTTCGCTGCTATTTTTGCTTTATATATGTATTCTGCAAATATTTTATAATCACCTAAATTTTCATTGAATGCCCGGATAATATTAATAAAAGCCCAGCCGAATTTATCATTATCTGCAATTTCAATATCTGTATTTGACACAGAATTTCCTTTAAGAAGTTCTTCCATAGTTACAAATAAATCGTAAGATTGCGGAACTCCGGATATATTATTGCGTATTATATTTAAAAATTCTCCAACAGTTCCAGTCATAAGTATAACACTGGCCAATGCAACATATCCTGCTGTATCTATCATTAATACTTTAAATTTTTCATCATCGAAGTAATCCGGTTTTAAAAACGGAATAGTTTCATCTGTAACAACATTTAAAACTTTGTACCCTATGTCTATACAATCAGATAATGCGCCTATGTTGAACAATATTTGTACATGTATTGCAGACATTAAAAAGAAGTATGCGTTAAAGTTTTCATCTTGGGGATTAATTGACGATTTCGGCAACATAGACAGAACTTTGTGCATTAACTCAAGAGAATAATTATAATCCTGACTAATAATAGCGCCGTTTATCATTTTATTGCACAATTGAATTATTTTGTCTGTATCTGAAAATTTTTCTATATGATTTAGTGTGTCATCGGCAATATGGAACGAACTTTTGGGGATATAATCATATAAATTTTCGGCAATACGTTTGTATAATTCAGCTTTTTTCTGTTCATTTATATTAGCATTTTCCGGATTTGTATCTTTGTTCAATAAGTTGATTATTTTTCCTGCGCAATTAATAAACGCATTAAAGTCTCCGAGTGACAAGTCGACTTCTGCCAATTCTTCCCATTCCTGTCGTTCCTTTTCTATATCACCAAGAAGGCCATATAAATAAGCTTCTTCAGGACTGGGCATATCTGCGCCGTTATAGACCTTTTCAAAGAGTTCGTTTGCTACTTCATTCAAATAAATTTTACTTATTGAAGATAAAAGATTTCGTCTCAAAAGGTTGTAATTAGGAAAATACAGACAATTATTGTATTCATAGACATAGCCCATGTTGCTAAGTTTTTCTATTATTTTGTCAGAATCTTTGTATTCAAGACTGGCAATTGTATTCATATCAATCCTCGTGCCAAGAAGAACTATTGATGTCAAAAATTTCATAGTATCCGCATCATCTTGCAGCAGATTTAATCTGCGCTCAACAAGTTTATCAAGATTGGACGGAATAATAATTGTTTTTGGATTAATCATTTCAACAGTTTCTTCATTGGCATCATATACGCCTGATTCAATTAGGTATTGCAAAGCAATATCAATAAACAAACTGCTTCCGCAGGCATATTTAGCGATTCTTTGAAAATAAAAATCATTAAGAATATTTTTATAATACACCTTATTATTTTCTATCATTTTTTCAAAAGACGTTGCTTTTAATGATATTTCGGTATAATAAGGTTTCATAAGCAAGAAATGACAATCTTTGTGTAGGGAAAACTCTTTGTCATAGGAAATCAAAAAGCTTATATCCAAATCTTCAAATGATTGGAATAGATATTGTAAGACATCATACGAACTTGAATCTATTTTTTCAAAATCTTCTACATATATAAGTGTTTTTGGAATAACTTGTAACAAAGTCAAAAAGATGTCGTAATAAATATATCTCGTATCCTCAGGATTTTCTGTATCTCTTTTTTGCAATGTAATTAAATCTCTTATCAGACCGTCTGGATCGACATTAGCAAACATTGAAAAATCATTTTCCAAAAAAAGTTTTTGAGAAACTGTGTACTCAAATATTGCAGAAACTAAATCCCTAAAAAACGAATAGGGTGAATATTTCATTTCGTCATAACAGGTAAGTGTTATTATATTATTATACGAACCTGTCTCTGCGGCCGCATTTAAGATTTTAAGAGTATATGGTTTATACATTTCAGGCGTTTTTATCGCCAAAATTCCCTTTGGACAGCTTTGGAGCTTGTTCATCACATGATAAGATACATCAATATTTTCTGTTCTAATAAATTCACATTTAACTTCATCAAAACGAATTGTATTAACATCATATATTGCATCTTGATCCTTTATTTTTTCATTCATGCTCTGAAGCGCTTCACCATCAAGTTTGTCTTGTTCAACAAGCATGTTTTGAACAAAATTCGGAATTGTGATTTCATCATTTTCATCTTCTTCCTGAACATCAATTTTTATTAAATTTCTAAGATCTATTTCATATATCATCACCATTTCATCTCCGGATAAAACGGAATTTAGAGGTGACACTTTATAATCAGCCATTAATATATTGCTTATTTCTGCATCTGCTAAAACCTGAAAAGTTTCTAAAACTTTTTCTTCTTTTGATTTCTTTTCTTGGCTCAACATATTTATGTTATATGCAAAATCAATATTGTTAGGATCGTCATCAACATTACGTTTTTGGATAAATACATTACTTTTAATATTAGCATCTTTTTTCTTTGTTAGCTTCCAATTCATTGTTGTAATTTGGGTTAACAACTCAATAACAGTTCTGATAGCCGTTGCAACAGAACTGTTTAAAGTATAATCTCTTGTGCATCTGATAATATATTTTCCATCTGTAATTTGGCGTTTAAGTCCTATTGATTTTGTGTAATTTAATATAATTTTATCAACATTCTGTTTAAATCTGTTATATGATTTTGCGGAGCCGAGTAAATTTTTCATGTCTCGCATATTTGGAAATTCAATTGTTATTAATGCATAATCATCGGTATTTGCATCATTCATAATGACACTTTTTTCCGTAGGAAATCCGCATTTTTTACATTTTTTTGTTATTGTCTGGTTTAATTTTCCGCATTTATGGCATTTACTCATAATGGTATAGCCGCATGATTTACAAACGTTCGCTGTATTTATTGTTTTACATATTGGGCAAGACAAGCGGAGTACCTTTTTGCAATTTGGGCACACCATAGCTTTGTCATCTATTTCCATTCCGCATTTTGGACATTCCATATGAAGATTATACCACGTTATAAGCTTAAAACAAACTCATACGAAAAGATGAATTTAATTATATCTTATTCCTGCATTTTTCATTCTTTTGATACATTCTCTAATAATATCAACATCTTTTGTCAATGCAACACGGAAATAGCCTTCTCCATATTCACCGTAACCTCTGCCGGATGGTACAACCACGTGAGCTTCCTCAAGCATTTTTGTTACGAATTCTTCCGATGTCATACCTTTTGGTACAGGTAGCCAGAGGTAAAAAGTAGCTTTTGACGGTTTTAATTCCCAACCAAGTTCTCTGAAACCTTCTTCTGCAACGTCACGGCGAGCCTGATACATTTTGTTTAAATCTTCAATATATTTTGTATCAATATCAAAAGCTACTGTTGCTGCGTCTTGAATAGCTTTGAATGTACCTGAATCTATATTATTTTTAATTGTGCCTAGAGCTTTCACTGCATCCGCATTACCGCAGACAAATCCTACCCTCCATCCTGTCATATTGTAAGATTTTGAATGAGAATAGAATTCTATTGCAACATCTTTGCCGCCTTCAACCTGTAATACAGAAGGAGCTTTATAGCCGTCAAATGTCATTTCTGAGTATGCCATATCTGAGCACAGTAAAATGTCATATTTTTTACAAAAATCTACAGCCTTTTTCCAAAAATCTAAATCTGCAACTGCACTTGTCGGATTGTTAGGATAATTTAAGAACATAAGTTTTGATTTTTTTGCTACGTCTTCAGGAATTTTATCAAAATCCGGCAAAAATCCATTTTCTTCCAAAAGCGGCATATGATATGGTGTTCCGCCCGCAAAAACTGTTGCATTGTGGTATACCGGATATCCAGGATCCGGTACTAATGTATAATCACCTTTATCAACATAGGCAAAGAAAATATGTGCAATAGCTTCTTTTGAACCTATATTGGCAAGCATTTCTCTATCAGGATCAAGTTCTACACCAAAACGTTTTTTCATCCAATTGCAAGCTGCTTTTCTGAATTTTTCAGTTCCGTTGTATGGTGGGTAATCATGATTTTTAGGATTGTCAATAGCCTTATGCATTTCATCAACTACAGGTTGAAGTGTCGGAGTGTCAGGATCACCGATACCAAGACTAATGATATCAATACCTTTTGCTCTTGCTTCCGAAATTTTTCTGTCAATTTCCGCAAACAAATATGGCGGAATTTTTTCTAAACGTTCTGATACTTTCATAATCTCTCCTTTTACTTATATTTGAATTTATGGTATCATAAAATAAAGGTATTTACAAATGAGCATAATTTCCGACGATAACAATATTTATACGAAACAAAAAACAGAAAAAAATCCTATTACAAAACCTGAAAGTATTGAATATGACAAAAATTTTGAAAACTCGATACGTCCAAAATCTTTTGAAACCTATATCGGTCAAACTGCTCTTAAAGAGACTCTTAAAATAACTATAGAAGCGGCAAAAAAGAGAGAAATGCCACTTGATCATTTGTTGTTTTACGGACCTCCGGGACTTGGAAAAACTACGCTTGCTGGTGTAATTGCGGAGCAAATGGGTGTAGATATAAAAATAACATCAGCTCCTGCGCTTGAAAGACCTCGTGATATTATAGGTATTCTTATGTCGCTAAAAGGCGGTGAAATATTATTTATTGATGAAATTCATCGACTAAACAAAATTGCGGAAGAAATATTATATCCGGCAATGGAGGATTTTTCTCTTGATATGACAACCGGAAAATCTCAAACCGTAAAAACTTTGCGTGTGCCTTTACCAAAGTTTACCTTAATCGGTGCAACAACAAAAGCCGGAGCGTTGTCTGGTCCATTGCGTGACAGATTTGGAATTATTCACAGACTTGAGTTTTATAATGAAGAAGAATTATCTCTGGTTGTAAAACGAACAGCCGGCATTTTGGATATTGATGTTGACGAAGAAGGCGCACATGTTATTGCAAGGCGTTCAAGAGGCACGCCTCGTATTGCAAACAGGCTTGTAAAAAGAGTTGCGGATTATGCGCTTGTTAAATCAGACGGAAAAATAACGGAAGATATTGCAAATAAAGCGCTTGATGTTTTGAATATCGACAATTCAGGCTTGGACAGTACAGATAGAAATTTGTTAAAACTCATTATAGATAAATACAATGGCGGTCCTGTCGGGATTGAAACTATTGCCGCAGCTTTGGGCGAAGATGTCAGAACGATAGAAGATGTCTGTGAGCCCTATTTACTGCAATCTGGATTACTGCAAAGAACCCCGAGAGGCAGAATGGTTTCTCCTGCGGCATATAAACATCTGAACTATAAAATGCCAAACGAACAGCAGACACTGTTTTAATCCACAACTTTAATTCTTCCGTCGTCTTTGATTTCTACGGGTTCAGGGTGTCTTGTGAAATGATTTTCTATACATTTGCACATGTCAAAATCGTATTTTTGTGCTTTATCATATTTCTTTAACATAGTGAAACCGTCATGTCCCTGACAATAAAAGTCTGTTAAGGCAGTTTTATACATTTTTTCACTGCTTGGATTTTTAACATCTATCGGATGCTCTTTGCCCTCTTTGTCGATAAATGAAACTGAACGAAGCTGCCCATCTTCTGAGATGGCATATTTTAGCCCTGAAACATAGATAATACCCGGTTTATTGTTAGTGCTTGTCATTGAGCTTGCTGAAACTTTTAGGGCATCAACCAATTCTTTTTCGCTGTAATCAACCACAACCATCTTGTTTTTGAATGGTGAAATATCTTCAAGCCATCTTGTGTCAAGTTTACCGGATTCGAAAAATCCTCTCAGAGTTGCTGCGCCAAACATTGCTATATCAGCATTAAATTCTTCTTTCATACAGTCGCAAATAAAATATGCATGTGGGTTTGGGTCAATTGATGCATTGGCGGGCGGAGGTGGAGCTGATTTTATTTCTCCGATAACTCTGGGTTTGCCGACAATATGCTCAAACAAACCTCTTGCGATCGGGTTTCTCTTAAAACCTCTTGTGCTTGTTACGTTATTTTGAACCTTTTTGATAATGCCGTTATTATCCCATTCTATATTTAAAACACCAAAAAATCTTCCGTCACGTCCTGCTTGTGTAATAACAACAGGTTCACCTGATTTGGAATTAAACAGATTTACTCCTTGTTTTACGTCAGTTACAAGGTTATGTGAGTGCCCGCCCAATATGATATCAATTCCGTCTGTTTCTTTGGCTATTCTTTGATCATAGCCAAATCCAACGTGTGATAACAAAATTATCCTGTCTACCCCCTGCGCTTTTAGCTTATCTGTTTCTGCTTGAATATCTTGAATAGTTTTATCTATGTCGTCAACTTTAAGTTCCTCAAACAACTTGCTATATTTTAATCTTGAGAATAAATCAACTGGGGTTGCACCTATTATGCCGTATTTAGTACCGTTTACATCTTGAATATACGATTTTTCAACTTTGCCGTATAGTGGGTTATCCGGCTGCATATTAATATTGCAGGCAAGCATTTTGTATCCCATATGTGGGATTAGGTCTTTGATATGTTCAGGAGTGTCATACTCATGATTTCCCATAGCAGAAGCCATAATGCCCATAATATTTTGAGCTTCCACCATAACCCTGTTTGCTTTTAATGGTTCTCCCAATTGAATATCGCCAGAGGATAGTTTTAAAATGTCCGTATTATTCTTTGAGGTTGAAACGTAAGAATCAAAAGCTTTCGAAGCGGCAACAGTTCTTTCTATATTTATTGATTTGCCGTGAGCATCATTGATGTAAAAAATGCTTGTCTTATTTTTTTGCTGTGCGGGTAATGTATTTGAGTTTATTCCGATATTATCTTGCCCGTTTAAGTTTGTAGAAGTCCGCTGCAATCCCTGCGGGATTGCTCTAAAAAGTAAATTAGAGCTTTGTGGACTGTTTACGGGCATTATCATTTAAAGGTTCCCTTTAGCATGAAACACCCTAAAAATATTTTTTGCTAGTCGAAATTCAAAAGGTTTACAAAAATTATAATTTTGAGTAATAAAAGTGAAAAGAGCATATTAGTGAGTTGCCTTGAATTTGTTTCACGCTCAGAAAGTTTTGTCTTTGTGCCTATTCAGCACAATCAACTCAATTTCATCAATTGCAAAACAATTATCAATTGTCCACTTTTTGTCGGAAATAACTGTAACGTTGTACAGAAGCTTTTTATTATTTATTATTTGATTTCAGTACCGTTCGCTGTTTACCGCTCAGTGTATACTCTATGATATATTTGTTATCAACACCATCCATTTTTTCAAAAAATGTTCTGACTTTTGACTTAAATGTTTGATTGTTCACTTCAACATTATTGTTTACTGTTGTCTTTTGAACAGCAGGTTGTGTTTTAATTGTTTTTATATCTGTCTTATTAATTTGATTATTTTGAAGCTCAATATTTTGTCTTTGAGGAGTTAATATTATCGGAGCTTCTTGTTTTTTCAAATCGTTAGTTTTTTGTTCAGCTTTTGCAGGAGAAACAATTTGTTTTGGTTGTTCAACTTTTGGTTGTACGGATGTAACTTCTGTCTGTTGCGATTTAACAGGTGTAATTTCCTGTTGAACATTTTGAACATCACTTGGAGTCCATTGTTCATTAATTTGTTTTGTTGTTACAGGAACAATACCCTGATTTTTTGCAGAATCTACCTGTTTTATAACTGTTTTCTTAGTTTTTGTGTTATCAGATGATTTTTTCGAATCTTTGCCTATTTTCCAGTTAAATCCGGCATTTAATACAACACCTGTTCTGCCACCGTTTCTAAGCATTACTTGGCCGAATGCAGAGAAATTATCTTTCCAAGTTTTTTGTAAACCGACACCGTATTGAACATACGGATCAACAGACAAGTTAGGTAATGCCGATTCATTTGCAACAACACTTGTTCTGCCCATAATGTTCCAAATCATGTCAACACCGGCATAAGGCTGCCATCCGTTCTTTGTATTTCCTATAAATTTAACTCCCGGAATGATTTGAATTACGTTTAACGGATCTGAATGCATTTTTACGCCTGCTGCATTTGTATAATCGAAAGTTTTTGCAAATGTATATCCCAATAATAATGACGGTTGAATTATGAAGTGTCCGTTAGCAAATTCAAAATTATAACCTGTTTTGTTCGCAATGCCGGCAGTAATCATAGAGAAGTTGTCTGTACCGTACATATTATGAGCCTGAACTGCACTGCCGCCTGCTGATGCAGTTATACCTGTAAAGAAATTACCTTTGTACAATGTACCTGTTACACCAAGTGCACCGCCCTCTTGATTCATACTTACATCTTTGTATGAAGAATGAGCACCGTTATATCCGATAAATACGGACATAACACCCTTATAGCCGTTACCTAAATCTTTAAGTCCGCTATCACCACCATACAAGGTGCCATACAGGATATTAGAAACTCCTATTCCTCCATTCAGATTTACATTTTCAAATGTTACATATGGTTTTACCCACATATCCTGTGAAGTTTCAGGAATACCTGATACGTTATAAACAGGAGCTTGTACTGATGCGTTTTTGTTTATATTTTCCGCAGTTTTTCTTACTATTGAAGAATATTTTGTATAACGATTCATATGATAGAAACCATCTTGCAGCATCTGAGCCTGATTCAAGAAACCGCCAATCAGTGAAGCAACAGAACTTGCCATAATAGACGGATTGAAGTCATCAACATCGCTGCCTGTACCGCTATACATCAAATAATTATCTTTTATACTACCTTGCAATTTTCTGATAGGTGTCATTATTGTCGGTAAACTTTGTTCTGTAGATGTTAAGTGTTCTCTATCAATATTGGTTAAATCACTCAAATGAACTTTTATACTATCTTTAAGTGTAGTACCTTGAACCTGAACTTTATCGATATTTAGTTTGCCTGTACCTGAATATAATGCGTTGAATTTGTCAGATGTAATAGTAGACAAATCAAAATCAACATTTACGTTTGTTGTACCGTTTACAGCAACATTTCCAAGATTATAAGTGTTCATAGCACCATCTCTTGTTTCAATAGTTCCTGCGTTAGTAATCATACCGCCGGATGATATGTCTCTGTTGGAACCAAAGATTAATGTACCGTTATTTAATGACAATGAATTTTGGTCTAAATCGTGGTTCAAAACTGTTGTTCCTGAACCATCTAAATGTACAACACCTGTTCCGGTAACATCAAATGTAGTAGAACCGTCATCTGTGATATGTAAATCGCCGGAATTTGTTATGTTACCGTTTAAACCTGTTCTTGCAGAAGTCAAGTTACCTGTGTTGTTAATATTTGTTTGAGAAATCAAACCGTTATTTTTTGTAACTCCGTCATTTTGGAAATCACCTGAACCTGTAATATTTCCTCTGTTTTCAAAATTACCTCCTTCAACAGTTATATTACCGATATTAGAAATATTTGTATTATTAACGGCATTGTTAGCGCTGTTAATATTGATATCAGCTCCGTTGTTATTAACAATAGTTCCGCCGATTTCAATGTCATCACCGTACAAGTTCAATTTAGCACCTGAAGAATTCATTAAAATAGAACTATTATTGAATGTTTCATTTACGGTAATAGAACTATTATTATTTAATGTACCTGTATTTG
>Ga0310695_10002320_pt1 | contig 40624 bp, 38 predicted proteins | sample RumenRJG_04DNA_FD_203882 | JGI IMG/M metagenome (GOLD analysis project Ga0310695, IMG submission 203882) | Bovine rumen microbial communities from Lethbridge, Alberta, Canada - RJG_04 (v2) (version 2) | ecosystem: Host-associated > Mammals > Digestive system > Stomach > Rumen | place: Canada...
TTGCGGGCAAAACAGCTTATATCACTCATAATGCGCCTTTGGGATTTATCCCTGCCGCTTTTCTGGTGATGCTCATGGATCGGATTATACGATATGAAGGCGATATGAACCATCGTTCTTTGGAACGTATGGTCTGGGAATGTATGTCTGATATCAAATCTGTCCCATTGGATTATGATCCGAATCAAGGAACCTATGCTCAGTTTACCAGGGACATTGCAGAACTTGGTCGCCTTGTGCTTTCAACCATTACCCTTGTTCACGAAGGGCTGTCCGATTTAGAAAGCATCGAGCGGTTGGGGGGTGGCTGGACTGGCGAAACCGCACTGGCCATTGCATTGTACTGTGCGTTGAAGCATACGGACAGCTTCGAAGATGCCGTTGTGGCTGCGGTGAATCATAGTGGTGACAGTGACTCGACCGGTGCCATCTGCGGAAACATCATGGGGCTGATCCATGGCTACGATGCCATCCCGCAGTACTATAAAGAGAATCTGGAATTGCTGCCTATTCTGAAAGAAGTGGCGGAAGATTTGTATTTCGGCAGCACCAATACAAATGATAGGAGAAGGTGGCAGAAGAAGTATATTCAAGGGCATAAGCCCTGACTTGAAGATATGACATCCCTAACAACCCGCAAGTATATCTGTTATGAAAGCTAAATTTGCAGAATATCTTTTTGGAGATCAAGCTATCATCCCTGTCGGGGTGACGCGCATTGACGATGAGGCGTTTGACGGTTGTGAGAATCTCTTTGACATTGAGTTACCCAATACTATAACTAGTATCGGAGATTTTGCCTTTCGAGGTTGTTCCAACCTGCTTGATATCAAAATTCCAGGAGGTGTTACTAGAATTGGCAAGGGCTCTTTTTACAACTGCGATTCACTTTCCGCCATTGATCTTCCAAACAGCTTGGAAATCATCGAAGACTGTGCCTTTGAGGACTGTTCTTCATTGAAGAAAGTTTTCATCCCGAAAGGTGTATCGAAAATTGGAAGTAGAGCATTCAGCGGATGCTGGCGTCTTAAGGAAATTATTCTTCCAGATGGAATCGATAGGTTGGAAGAATATGTTTTTGAAGGATGCCATGGTCTTGTCGATATTCGGATTCCGGGAAATGTAACAGATATCAGATTTGGAGCTTTCCGTGACTGCAAAGGCTTGAAATCTGTTGAAATAGCTTCCGGTGTTCAGGCAATCCGGGACTCGGCTTTTTGCAGATGCAAAGGTTTGGGGCGCATGGAGATTCCCACTAGTGTGACAATGATAGAAGATTACGCTTTTGAGGACTGCGTCTGGCTTACGGAGATTATAATACCTGAAGGAGATATTTCAATTGGAGAATGTGCCTTCAGTGGATGCGTTAGGTTAACAGGAATTAAACAGCCTGCTTTTTCCCATGATTGGCGAAAAATAGTGAAATATTTAGACGCTGTTCGGATTCTATACAAAAAAGAAGAGAAAGCTCCATGGCAGAAAAATTAGTGACATGAGAAGCAAATACTAATCGATATGTATGACAGAGAATACACCCCGGAAAGAATCACAGAACTGAAAGATAATCAGATTTTTGTCTTTGGGTCGAATTTGGCGGGCTCACATGGGGGTGGGGCTGCCCGTCTTGCCTATAATCGCTTTGGCGCAATCTGGGGTCAGGGCGTTGGCTTGCAAGGTCAGAGTTACGCCATTCCTACTATGCAGGGTGGTGTGGAAACAATCAAGCCATATGTGGATGAGTTTGTTGCTTTTGCCAAACAGCATCCTGAGTACAAGTTCCTTGTCACTCGTATTGGCTGCGGTATTGCTGCATTCACTCCCAATGAGATTGCTCCGCTATTCAAAGAGACTGTGGACTTGGATAACATCATCTTACCCAAGGATTTCGTGGGAGTTCTGTCAAGAACGAAGAGCAACGAATGTCCTTCACTTATTACATGGAACTCAGAAAAGGACTTCCTTGAAAAATACCGAGCCTTGATGGAGCGAGTGAAAGAAGGAGATTCAACGGCATACTATCAAGTGAAGGAATTACGAGCCCAAGAATTTCGCAATACTATAGAAATAGTGAATCAAGGGCATTATGTGTCAGAAAGCGGAGAAGAGTTTGTGTTTCCCGACGATTCTGATATGATGCGCAATACGGTGTTCTACGAGCAGGAGATACACTTACCTTACAGAAAAACAAGAAATGAACCGACAATCGTAGAGGTGCGGAACATCGACTGTCTTTACGCTGGAGCGCAGTTGAAGGAGCAAGGCTATCATCCTGCTGTGCTGAATATGGCCAGCAGTATAAATCCTGGCGGTGGCGTAACTCTGGGAGCCGGCTCTCAGGAAGAAACCCTTTTTCGTAGAACGAATCTATTTCGTTCTTTATACCAGTTTGCTCCATATGCCGCCCAATACGGCATTAAGTTTTCTAAGTTTCAGTACCCTCTTGAGTGCAATTATTGTGGAATATATACGCCAAATGCCATTTGCTTCCGGGAAGGTGAAGAAAAGGGTTATACATTGATGGATTCTCCGGTTGTAATGTCTTTCATTACGGTCGCAGGAGTAAACCATCCGGGCATTACACCGAAGGGGATGATTGGGAAACCATTTGTGGAGCCTATTAAAAACAAGATACGCACAATTTTTCGCATAGGCTTGGCTCATGGTCATGATTCTTTGGTACTTGGTGCTTTGGGTTGTGGGGCTTATCGTAATCCTCCCCGTCATGTGGCCTGTCTTTTCCATGAGGTGATGGAAGAAAGGGAGTTCAGAGACCAATACCGCCGCATTGTATTTGCCATCATAGATGACCACAACGTCCGCAAGGCACATAACCCGGAGGGTAATTTCAAACCTTTTTATGATGTGTTTAATGGTGTCTCCTAGTAGAATAATAGTTTGATGACGTGACTACTCGGACAACCACGTTATCCTTTCACTGATAGATTTTCCGACAATCGGCACTCTATAGAGTAAAATAGACATAAACTTTAACCATTCTCTAGGATATGGGCGCATCCAAGATCATCATCATCCCTGATCTTCACGGCAGAGAATTCTGGCGCGGAGCAGTTACGGTTCTGGGCGAAGACACTCACGTGGTGTTCCTCTGCAACTATATGGACCCGTATGAGGATGACAGGATCTTTTGGAGCGACGCCTTTCAGATGGCGACGGAATTCAACATCGGCGAAAAGCGATACCTTTTCTCCCATGCCGGCATCCATCATGACTGGGCACGAAAACATTCCACCCTGTTCGGCCCCCTTGAGAAGGTTACGGCCGAAACGTTCAACCAACTTATGTTCACACCGGAGTTCGTGGACGCACTTTCAGCGGTCTCCTGGAGACGAGGAGGATCATCCTCGGTGGGCAGCATGATTTGGGCAGACATTTATGAATATGAACTGTCGGTCCCGAGTGCTCCCGATTTAATCCAAATCTGTGGTCACACGAGACTTTCGGAAGGTAAACAAAAGGAGTTAAACGGCGTAATATGTTTGGATTGTCAGCGCGTTTTTATGCTGACAGAAGAAGGAATCGTTTAAAGTTATACAAAAATGAGATTAAGAAACATATACATACAATGGTTGTGTAAGACAGGAAGAGCCGTGGATATATGGTCCAATGGCGGATACCCAGGAGAGGCACTTTCCAATTTGTGCAGCAATGCCTTCGTCTATGACGGCGTGCACTGCAACAGCATGGAGGGATTCCTGCAGTCCCTCAAGTACGATGAACGGGCCAAGCAGCTCCAGATATGTCAGATGAAGGGCCGCAATGCCAAGAAGGCGACCAAGGAATCCTGGAAGCCCGATCAGGGAGTCTACTGGAACGGCCGGGAGATAGACCGTCACAGTGAAGCATTCCGGGAGCTTGTGACAGGAGCCTACAGGGCCATGTTCGAACAGAACGAGCGGTTCCACGATGCTTTGATGATGAGCCGGGGCAAGCGGCTCTATCATACGCGTGGCAAGCGGAACCCGTTTGAGACCATCCTCACGGAACAGGAGTTCTGCGGAATGCTGACCGCCATTAGGGACGGTGCCGACCGGGCAAAGTTCGGTGACGGAGCCTTAAACCAGTGCAGCCGCCGTAATTGCCCCTTCCGCAGATGGTGCTGACACCCCAATTTGTTCACGAATAATTGTTTCATCGGGAAGACTGATAAAAGAAATCGAGAAAAAGTAGTATCTTCGTAAACATAAACTGCACATTCTATGGGACTTTTCATTTCCAGGGCCGCTAAAATGACCGTCGACAAGAGTAGGATGGCTACCAGTTATTTCCTAACCGGCGCATGCTTTTTACTTATCGCTTGCAATGCGGGCATATTCATATTTCTCCCTAATTTGCTGGCTCCACTGGCAATCATCCTGTCCAACGCCATTACTGTTATATTGATGTTGATAGCCCTACGGCCCATTAATCGCCTTTTGCAGCACGAATTCGAGAAAAAAGCCGAAGAATTGGTCGCGCGGCGTCAAGAGGAGATAGCACTTCGTGAACGCGTCAGTGAATTAGAAACAGCCAACCAAGAGTTGGAACGCAAGATAGATTCTTGGGCACAGACGGCAGGTGTGCCGGCGAACCTGAATCTCAGTTTCAAGGTAGAAACGATGACTTACGACAAGTCAGGCTATATTGTTAAGGAAGAGCCCCTGGAACGTTTTCTGGAGGACCCCGCATATGGCCTTACTGGGAAGAACGGCCTTATGGACCGCTTCGAAAAGTGGCTAGATTCTGTTTCACATCCTGGGGAACGGAAAGTTCTTTACATCGGGAAATATTATATCAAGGCTTCTATCGGCCTGGACTTCACCCGCATTAAGTTCTCTGTCCAGGATGGCGTCCTGACACTTTTTGGGGTGCGTTTCACAAAACTCAATGACCTTGCTATCGTCCGGGACGAAGACGAGGTAAACCACTGCTGGCTGCTAAACGAGAGTTTTGATGGGACTGCCATTAACCGCAGCGAAATCTATCGCGAATTCACGGAGGTATATGCCGAATATCGCGAGCAGGAGGCACAAGAAGTATTGGAAAAAGAAATTGAAGTGCTCTGCGACCGTTATACTTCCGTTTTCCGCTCGAATCTTGCAGATTGTTTCCCTGGTGTTGAGTTTTGCGACCACATTGAAGACTCTTCGGCCACCTGGTACTCCTTAAAAGATCATATGCAGGACCAGAGAGTTTTTCCGATTGCTTCCAACATGCTCCTTATGGCTGATGTTCTGAGTGGGACAACGGATATTCAAACTGCTTAATACAATGGCAATTCAAGACGTTTGGCTTTGGGAAATGGAGATGTGCTGCGACATGCAGCTGGAAGCGCTCCGCAACAAGGTAGGGGAGTATCGCGGTAAGCAACTTGCCCCTGGAACAATCATCGATTCTTCTATGAGGGCCTGCCCCATCGATGAAACACTCTTCGAGGGTCTGGACTTCCATATCCAGGTTCTGGAAAATGGCTCTCTGGAGGTGGTCGGCCGGGTGCTCTACTGGCATCCGACTGACGGAGGCTGGGACAAGATCGTTTCTTTGAAGACCTTCACCACATGGGAAGCTTGCATTCAGTGGCTCCAGGATGAGAACTGTGCCAGCCGACGGGAATGTGCGCGCATTCTTAAAGAGCAGGGCCGATGACCATCGGCACGTATAACGCACTTTCGGCCCTTTTTCGCGTTATACGTCCCGGGCCGATGGGACCTATAACGCGTTTTTGTGGGGAAAGTGCGTTATACGTGCTTCCTGGGGTAGGAACCTGCGCCATCGGGCCTTGGAACCTGCGCCATCTGGCCTGGAACCTGCGCCATCGGCCAGGAGCGTGATGCAATTTTTTCCATTATTTTGGCGTAGTTTGTCCAAACATGGCTATCTTTGTGCGCATTTAACCCATTATTCAACTTTTCATGAAAAAAATCTTTGTCCTGGTTGCCATTGCCGCTGCTTTGATGCTGGGCTCGTGTACGTCCCGGAACTATATGACCGCCGAGGGTGTGGCCGTCTTTGTCCCGGAGGGCTTCGATGCCGCACAGCACCTTCCTTCCCCGATTTTCCTTGAGGATCTGGCTCGTCACGGCTGCGTCCCTTCGAAATGGGAACTCGTTCCGCAGTTCAGTAACGAGAACGGAAAATCGGTCGTGCGGATCAATGTGGCCGATGCCGACCTCTACGGTACCGGAGAAGTCTGGGGACCGCTCAGACGCAACGGAGACAAGAATATTTTCTGGAACCGCGATAACGGAGCCTATAAAGCCCATGACGGCAAGGAACTGTACCAGACCCATCCCTGGGTGCTGGGCCTTCGGGGGGACGGATCGTCCTTCGGTATCATCTTTGACAATACCTGGCGTTCGGAGCTCCAGTGCGATTCCGTCATTACCTACACCAGCGACGGTCCGGCCTTCCGCGTGGTAGTGATCGAGAAGGACAGCCCCGCTGAGGTCCTGAAAACCCTCGGACGCCTTTCCGGCACCATGGAGATGCCGCCCCTGTGGGCTCTCGGCTATCAGCAGTGTCGTTTCTCCTACTATCCAGACACCCGCGTAAAGGAGGTGGCCGATGAGTTCCGGAGCCGGAATATTCCCTGTGATGTCATCTGGATGGATATCCACTACATGGACGGTTACAGGATCTTCACCTTCGACCCGAATCGTTTCCCGGACCCGAAGGGCCTGAACGACTATCTCCATGCCAGGAACTTCAAGTCGGTCTATATGATTGATCCGGGCGCCAAGGTGGATTCCACCTACTGGGTGGACAAGGAGGGCCTCGCGAATGACTATTTCGTGCACGATGCCGATGGGAAGCCGTTCGAAGGCGGTATGTGGCCGGGTCTCACGCACTGGCCGGACTTCTCCATGCCTGAAGTTCGCGAGTGGTGGGCCGGTCTGTACAAGGATTTCATGGCTCAGGGCGTAGACGGCATTTGGAACGATGTCAATGAGCCGGCCGTTTTCGGTGGCAACGAGGAACTGACCATGCCCGACGACAATATCCACCGGGGTGGCGACGGCCGCACGGCCGGTAACCATGTACGCTACCACAATGTTTTTGGCTACGACATGGTCCGTGCTTCCCGTGCCGGAATTCTGGCTGCGAATCCGGACAAGAGACCGTTTGTCCTGTCCCGTTCCAACTTCCTGGGTGGTCAGCGCTATGCGGCCACCTGGACCGGAGACAATGTCTCTTCGGTGGAGCAGATGAAGGGCGCCGTGGCCATGACCCTTAACATGGGTCTCTCCGGACAGTCTTTCAACGGTCCTGACGTGGGTGGTTTCCTCGATGACTGCAATCCCGAACTGCTTGCGCAGTGGACGGCCATGGGTGTGTACTTCCCGTTCCTGCGTAACCATTCCTGTGATGGAACGGTTGACCAGGAGCCCTGGGCGATGGGTCCTGAGACCGAGGCCGTATGCCGCACGGCCATCAATCGGCGGTATCGGCTCTTACCTTATATATATACGCTCTTCCGCGAGGCTTCCGTCATCGGCCTGCCGGTCATGCGTCCCGTTTTCTGGGCCGATACCCGCGACCTCTCCCTGCGTGCCGAGCAGGACGCGTATCTGCTGGGCGGCGACCTCCTCGTTGTGCCCCGCTATGCCGAGACCACCGCAGCTCTTCCTCAGGGTGACTGGCAGAGCGTGTCTTTCGAGGATACGGACGATGGCTACCAGGCCCGGCTTTATGTCCGTGACGGTGCCATTGTGCCGGTGGGCAAGGTGTTCCAGAACACGGTGGAGTACAACACCGACGAACTGACCCTGCTGGTGAACCTCAATGAAGATGGCAAAGCGTACGGAACGCTCTACGAGGACGCCGGTGACGGCTTTGGCTACAAGAGTGGCGAGTATGGCGAGTACCGCATTGTGGCTGAACGCATTGATGGTGAGGTTCAGGTGCGTTTCGAGCACGTCGCCGGTCAGTTTGACAAGACCGACCGGTGCTTTAAGGTTGTGAATTTGTGAACTTGCGCCGTTTGGGCTGGAACCGGTGGGTTCGCGTGGCGGCTAATGCGCTGATTAATAAGCTGTTAGATTAACTGACGGGTGTCGTTTCGATACCCGTCAGTTAATCTAATATATTGGTATTCAGATGATTAAGCGCCACGGCTGAGTTTAGTTGGGCAGTTCCCTTACCGGGAAGGTGAAGTAGGTGTCGGGGAAGGGTTCGTCGGCGAGGGTGAAGTGCCACCACTCGGTGTCCAGGGGCTTGAAGCCGTGGGAGAGCATGGCGCGGCGGAGGAGCATGCGGTTCTCGAATTGCTCGCGGGTGATGGTGCGCTTGGGAACGGACGGGCTCTTGCTGTTGTCGCCGGTGTATTCGCCGGTTTCGGGGTTGCCGCAGAAGTCGGGGTGGCTCTCGGGGCCGAACCAGTCGAAGGTGCCGCCCATGTCCACTTCTTTCTCCGTTGTCATGTCAAAGAGCGTGAGGTCTACGGTAGATCCGCGCGTGTGGCCGCTTTTAAGCATGATGTATTCCTGGTCAAAGAGGACGCTCTTGTCAAGGTCCGGGTAGAAGTAGGTCTTCATGCGGGTGTCGGGAAGGTCCTCGGCCCAGCGGACAAAGTGGTCTACGCCTTTCTGGGGACGGTAGGCATCGTAAATCTTTAGCCGATATCCCTTGGCCACGAGCTCGTCGCTTACGGCCCGGAGAGCGGCGCCTGCTTCCCGGGTAATGAGCGCCGTGGGCTGCTCATAGCCGTCAATCCGGGCGCCGACAAAGTTATAGGTACCGTAATAACGGATCTCGAGAATGGCATCCGGGACGGCATCTGTCAGGGAAACGAACGCAGAGGAGTCGTTTTCGGGAGATTCTGCCGGCTTTTGCGAGCATGAAGCAAAAAGCAGGAACACTACAGCCAATTTGCTAAAATTTCCGTTTCTCATATTGTTGATTTTTGACAATTTTTATGAATCCGTATTCAATATCGCCATTCTAAAGCTTTCTAAAGGCATCTTAAAATTTGGCATTGCTAAAATTTCACGTTTTGGTTCATGTGTTTCATGTAGTGTAAAAATTAAACAACGCCCGAAAAATTGCTTTATTTTTACAGTTTGTAAAACATTTTTGTACTCGTTTTTACATGGGATTCGTGGAATGTTTTCATTTTTGCATCCGGAAAAAACAGAACAAACTTTAAGACCATGATACCGTATAACGCGAACAACCTTGTAAAAACTATTCGAGTAGAAGTGGAAGAGCGTCAGGCTTTTCTGGATCCGGGTCTGACGCTTGCTTCCCTTGCCGACCGCTGCCGTACCAATCGTACGTATGTGTCCTCGGCGCTGATGGAACTTGGAGGTTTCTTTGTATATATTAACAGCCTCCGCCTCACTTTCGCCGCTTCCTGGCGCAAGTCCCATCCTGGCACCACCCTTGAGCAGGTGGCCCTCGCTTCCGGTTTCCATTGCCGTCAAACTTATTATAATGTAAGACGTCAGTTGGAACATTAATTCAATCGCCACTTAATTATTTGAGTGTTATATACTTGCTACGTTTGTTATCGGTACCTGTGAAGGCACCGATAATTTTTTTGTGCCCGGCGGTGCGCGGCGGGTATGACAAATTTAGTACATTTTTTTGCAAAAGTCTTTTCTATGTGCGAAATTTGTTTGCTTTTTTAGTAAGATGTACTCGCAGCAAGATCTTTTCTTCAGTACGGCACTCGCCGTTTATATTGCGGTGGGTGTAGTTGTAGCGATAGTCCGCTGGGGCCACCGCTGTGAACCATATTCTAGAAATATGGACTACTATTACCCGGCCTGGAGAACGGTCGTATTCTGTTGTCTTACCAATCTGATGCTGCTTCCTTTCGTGTACATGCCGCACGACACCGACTCGAACCTCGCCCTGCGCATTATCCTGATGCTGGCCTCGCCGTACTTCTGCGCCATGTTCATGTTCACCTATTTTGGCCGTATGCTCAAGCGGAAGAGCTGGATTATACCGCTTATCGTCCTGTCGGTCCCGTTTACCGTGATGACCCTCCTGGCGCTTGCCATTGCCATTGAACCCGGTCAGCAGCTCGTGGGACGCGACGCCCGTATCCTGGGATCCATTTCCGGCACCCTCGCTTTCATTTTCCTGTATGCCTTCGGCTCGGCCCTCTACATGATCGGACAGGCCAGAAGGCGCTTTTCCGAGACCAATTTCTCCAACCCCGACGATTTCCCCAAGGATTTTGCCCGTCAGGCCGTCTATATGGCCGGATGGCATGTCGTCATTACGTGGTCCATCTGCTTCATGAAGTCCAATACGCTCATGGGATGGGGCCTGTTTGTCCTGTCCGGTATCCTGGTGTACTTCCTTATCGTAGACCTGCAGCCGCACCGCGCGCTGGATGCAAACCGCCTGGAGGCTGAGGCCAGTGCCCGTAAATCGGCTGAATCATCGGCCCGTATTTCCTTTGAGACCACCGAGCAGGAAGAGGAAGAGGCTCTCTCGCCGCTTCGGAAAGACGAAATTCTCCGGATCATCCGCCATGCCGTGGAAGAAGACGAGGCCTTTCTGGACAGCCATCTCACGCTGTCTTCGCTGGCCCGTACCTGCGGCGTGAACAGAACCTATGTATCGGCCGTGATGAACGAATACCTGGGCGGTTTCTTCTCCTATGTCAACCGCTGCCGGCTGGAGTACGCCACCCAGTATAAGGCCGATAATCCCGATGCCGCCGTTGAAGAGGTGGCGACGGCCGCCGGATTCGGCTCCCGCCAGAGCTTCTACAACGCGCGCAAGCAGTTAAGCGCCTGAGCCATGGACAGAAGTTCCCAGATTATCCGAGCCAGCGTGGTGGGAATTGTCGCCAACCTGATGCTGGCGGCTTTCAAGGCCCTTGTAGGCTTCCTCTCCAGTTCCGTGGCCATTATCCTGGACGCCGTGAACAACCTCACCGACGTCCTTTCCAGCGTCATCACCATCGTCGGGACCAAACTCTCGCTCAAACCCGCCGACCGCGACCACCCCTACGGGCATGGCCGCATCGAGTACTTCAGCGCCATCATCATTGCCGTCATTGTGTTCTCGGCCGGCGCCACGTCGCTGTACGAGTCCATCGGCAAGATCATCCATCCCACGGAACCCACCTACAGCCTCTCGTCCCTCATCGTCATCGGCGTAGCCATCGTGGTGAAACTGGTGCTGGGCCGCTATGTCAAGAAAAAGGGAGAAAAGCTCAGCAGCGATGCGCTCGTCGCCTCGGGCTCCGATGCCCTCTTTGACGCCGTCATCACCGCCGCCACCCTCCTGTCGGCCGGCGTCATGCTCATCTGGCATGTCTCCCTGGACGGAATTCTCGGCGCTCTCATCTCCGTAATCATCCTCAAAGCCGGCGTGGAGATGATCAGCAAGCCGGTCAGTGAACTTCTGGGCGCCCGCGTGTCACCGGAACTCACCCGCGCCATCCGTCAGGAAGTGATGGAGTTCCCGCAGGTGCACGGTGTCTTCGACCTCATCCTGCACAACTACGGCCCCAGCGTGATGATCGGGTCGCTGCATGTGAATGTGGACGACACCATGCGGGCCGATGAAATCCACGCGCTCTCCCGCCAGATCCAGGAGCTGATGTACTCCCGCCACGGCATTGTGATGACGGTGGGCGTTTACGCGGTCGCTACCGGAAACAGCCCCCGGGCCACCCTGCAGCGGGAAGTGACAAAGCTTGTCCTGGCACATCCCGAGGTAGTGCAGACGCACGGCTTCTTCTATTCGGAAAAAGACCATGTGCTCTCCGTAGACGTGGTTCCAAAGTTTGGCATCAAGGATTTCACCCCCATCTCCAAGTCCATCTCGGATGAGCTGAGACTGCTGGTTCCCCCCGATTTCCAAGTGAGCGTGGTGGTGGACTACAACTACAGCGAGTAGCCTTCCGTCACTCGGTTTTTTCCGGCATTTTTCGTACCTTTGCACTCTATGCCGGCAGAAGGAAATATCATTGTCAAGAAAGCCCGTGTGAATAACCTCAAGGACATTACGGTGGAGATTCCCCGTAACCGTCTTGTCGTCATCACCGGCGTGAGCGGCAGCGGAAAGAGTTCGCTGGCGTTTGACACGCTCTTTGCCGAGGGACAGCGCCGTTTTGCCGAGAGCCTGTCCTCCTATGCCCGCCAGTTTCTGGGCCGCATGTCCAAACCGGATGTGGACATGATCGAGGGCATCCCGCCGGCCATCGCCATCGAACAGAAGGTCAATATCAAGAATCCCCGCTCCACGGTGGCCACCACCACCGAAATCTACGACTACCTCCGCATCCTTTTCGCCCGCATCGGCCGCACCTATTCGCCCGTGAGCGGGGAAGAGGTGCGCTCCCACACCGTGGGAGACGTGCTCGCCGCCCTCTCCGACGGAAAGCCGCACGCCGTCTATATCCTCTCCGATGTCCGCTGGGACAGCCGGGAAGACAAGGTGGAGCTCATGCTCTCCCTCAAGGAAGAGGGCTACGGCCGACTTTTTTCTCCGGCCGATGGTACCCTGTACCCGATCGAGGACGTGCTGAAGATGGACGGCCGCTATCCCGACGGCCTGTGGCTCCTTGTAGACCGCGTCAAGACAAGCGGCATGCCCGACGAAGACATGCGCACCCGTCTGCATGCTTCCATCCAGAGCGCGTTTGACAAGGGAAACGGAGACATGGCTCTGTGGGAAACCTCCGGGAACCTCCTCCGCTTCTGCGCCCGCTTCGAGCGGGACGGCATCACCTTCCGCCGGCCGGACGAATATCTCTTCAGCTTCAACAGCCCCCTTGGCGCCTGCCCCGTGTGCGGAGGCCTCGGAAAGATTGTGGGTGTGAGCGAAGACCTGGTGATGCCGGACAAGACCAAAAGCATCTACGACGGAGCCATCGCCTGCTGGAGAGGAGAGAAAATGAGCTGGTTCAAGGACCAGCTTATCAAGAACTCCGAGAAACTGGGCATCCCCATCTTCGAGCCCTATGCCAAGCTCACGGAAAAGCAGAAGCATATTATCTGGACCCACCGGGGAGACTACGAAGACCCCGACGCCTACTGCGGCCTGGACCAGTTCTTCGAATGGGTGGAGAGCAACCGCTACAAGATCCAGTACAAATACATGCTCAGCCGCTATTCGGGCCGCACCACCTGCCATGCCTGCGGCGGCAGCCGCCTGCGGAAGGAAGCCCTGTATGTGAAAGTGGGAGGAAAGACCATCCACGACCTGCTGTCCATGACCGTGGACGAACTCCTCCTGTGGTTCCAAAACTGCCATCTTACTGCTTACGAGTCTGAGATTGCCGGCAAGACCATCGAAGAAATCCAGTACCGCCTGCAGTGCATCCAGGACGTAGGCCTCGGATACCTCACGCTGGCCCGTACCATGAACACGCTCTCCGGCGGTGAAAGCCAGCGCGTGAATCTCGTGACCGCCCTCGGCAGCTCCCTGGTAGGGTCCATGTACATCCTGGACGAGCCTTCCATCGGCCTGCATCCCCGCGACACCGACCGCCTTATCGCGGTCCTGAGGCGTCTCAGGGATATCGGCAATACCGTTGTGGTGGTGGAACACGACCCCGAGATTATCAAGGCCGCCGACTGGGTCATCGACCTGGGCCCCAAGGCCGGCGTCAACGGGGGAGAGATTGTTTTCGAAGGCAACCTCGCAGAGTTGCCCGTTCAGGCCGATGAAAAATCCCTTACCCTTCAGTACCTGGCCGGCATCCGGAAGCCTTACCAGAGAGAGAAAAATCCCTGGCGCTATTCCATTACGGTAGAAGGCGCCATGCAGAATAACCTTAAGGACATTGACGTGCAGTTCCCTCTGAACGCCCTTACGGTGGTGAGCGGCGTTTCCGGCAGCGGCAAGAGCTCCCTGGTGGGAGACATCCTGTATCCTGCGCTGCACCGCCGCCTCAACGAGACCGGAGACCTTCCGGGTACCTTCAAGGGCCTCTCCGGAGACCTGGACCGCATAACCCGGGTAGAGTACGTGGACCAGAATCCCATCGGCAAGAGCTCCCGCTCCAATGCCGTCACCTACCTTAAAGTGTACGACGACATCCGCAAGCTCCTGAGCGAGCAGCAGTACGCCCGCATCAACGGCTTCACGCCCAGCTATTTTTCCTTCAACCAGGAGGGGGGCCGATGCCCGGAGTGCCAGGGAGACGGCTTCGTGAAGATTGGCATGCAGTTCATGGCCGATGTCACCATGGTGTGCGAAAGCTGCGGCGGCAAGCGCTTCAAGCCGGAAATCCTGGAAGTGCGCTACCAGGGACTCAACGTGGACGATATCCTGAATATGAGCGTGGAGCAGGCCATTGCCTTCTTTGGCGCCCAGAAGGAAGACTCCGCCAAAGCCATTGCCCAGAAACTGCAGCCCCTTGTGGATGTGGGCCTGGGATATATTAAGCTGGGCCAGCCTTCCAGCACGCTCTCGGGCGGTGAAAGCCAGCGTATCAAACTGGCCTACTTCCTGTCCCTGGCCTCGGGCGGCCGTGAAAAGATCCTTTTCATCTTTGACGAACCCACCACCGGTCTGCACTTTTACGACGTGGAAAAACTCCTGAAAGCCTTCGACGCCCTTATCGCAAAGGGCCACAGCGTCCTTGTGGTGGAACACAACCTGGATGTCATCCGCAGCGCCGACTGGGTCATCGACCTGGGCCCCGACGCCGGAGACAAGGGCGGCCAGGTGGTCTTTGCCGGCACGCCGGAAGACCTCAAAAAGCAAGGTAAAACATTTACAGCCAGATACTTATGAAAAAGATAGCTGCCATCACCATGGTCCGCAACGACGACTTCTACCTTCGCAAGTGGGTAGAGTACTACAGTCGTGAACTGGGCGGAAAAGAGCACCTTTACATTTACTTCGACGGCCTGGACCAGGAGATAGCCCCTTTCTGCGAAGGCACCCACGCCGAGAAGGTGGAGAAGATAGGAACGCAGGTGATATCGGCCGAGAAAGGCCGCCTGAAGCACCTGTCGGAGAAAGCGGCGCAGCTCCTCGCCGGCGGCTACGACCTGGTGATTGGCGTAGACGCCGATGAATTCGTGGTGGTAGATCCCAAGCTGGGAAAGACGCTGGTGGAGTTCCTGAGCGGGCTCAAGGTGAAGGGATCGGCCTCCGGCCTGGGGCTGGACTTTGGCCAGAAACTGGGAGAGGAGCCCGACGTCACCGACGCCCTTCCTTTCCTCCAGCAGCGCCATTACGCCCAGATTGGCACGCGCTATACCAAGCCGTCCATCCTGGCAAAGCCCTATACCTGGGGCAGCGGCTTCCATCGAATCAAGGGACATAACTTCCATATTGTCAAGGACCTGTATCTGCTTCACTTTGGCTATTTTGACATGAAGCGCCTGCAGGACCGTTTCCAGGACAAGGACCGCCTGGCACAGGGCTGGGGCAAGCACATGCACAAGCGCTCCCGTGCCATCCGGCTGGTCACCGACCTCAAGGCCCGTGCTTTCGAGCCCTGGACGCGTTTTGCGCGTATCGTCCAGCGTATCGCCCGTCCGCCTTATGCCTGGAACAAGCCCGGTATGTTTGGACTTCGCATTATTGTCCGCATTCCGGACCGTTTCCAAAATATCGTGTAAATATGAACGACCCCCTCGTTTCCCTGATCGTCCCCATCTACGGCGTCGAAAGCTACATTGAGCAGTGCGCCCGCTCAGTGCTGGAACAGACTTACCCCCGGATGGAGTTTATCTTTGTGAATGACGGGACTTTGGATGCATCCATGGAGGTGCTCGCACGCGTCCTTGAAGATTACCCGGGAAAGTGCGTGAAGATTGTAAACAAGGAGAACGCCGGCCTTCCGCTGGCGCGAAAAAGCGGACTGGAAGTCGCCACGGGCGAATACGTGATGCACGTGGACGCCGACGACTGGATCGAGTCCGATGCCGCCGCGCGCCTGGTGGAAAAGGCCCTGGAAACCGGCGCCGACCTGGTCTATTGCGATTTCTGGAAGGAATACGCCAACCGCAGCAAGCTGGACCACGAGCGCCTTTACACGGTGGAAACCAAAGCCCGCTGGATGAAGCGCCTCTATGACGACGGCGCCTACGGCTATGTCTGGTGCAAGTTCGCTAAGCGTTCTTTGTATGAAGGTATCTTCGCGCCCCGCTTCAACATGCACGAGGACATCATCTTCTCCACGCAGTTGATCTTCCGCGCTACGAAGATCGCGCAGCTCAGCGTTCCGCTCATCCACTACCGCCGCACCAACTATTCGTCGGCCACGCGGGTGGGGCGGGCCAAGCGCAGGACGCAATCGGCCCGGAATATCCTGGATCTGGTGGCCAACGGTGGACCGGAGGTCGCGGTCGTCCGCCGGGAGATGATAAAAAAAGCCGCATGGAATGCTTTCCGATACGACCGTTCTCTATTCGTTGAATATCCTTTCCTGAAGGAGGAGGCTCCTACTCTTTTGAAGCTGCTAGGCGTTTAAAGAGCGCGTCCCACTGATCCATGATTTTGTCCTGGGTGTAATCTGACGTCTTGGCGTTCACAGCCCGGCCCATGCTCTTGCGCAGCTCGGGATTCTCGATGAGCGTGCAGATCTTGTCGGCCATGGTGTCGATGTCTCCCTGGTCGGCCAGCATGCCGCTGACGCCGTCCTCGATGAACTCGGAGGGACCGCAGGGGCAGCGCATGCACACGCAGGGCAGGCCGACGGCGGCGGTTTCCAGTAGCACCATGGGGAAGCCTTCGTACAGGGAAGTCATCAGATACATGGAACTGTTGAGCATTTCGGTCTTGATGTCGGAGGTGGCGGGATGCACCTTGATGACGTCCTCCAGGCCCTCTTTATGGATCAGGCGTACAATCTTTTCTTTCTTCTTGCCGTTGCCGTAAAGGTCCAGGTTCCAGTCCGGATGGCGCTCGTGCACCTTTTTCCATACATGGACCATGCTGGCGTAGTTCTTCTGCTTGTCAAAGCGGCCGGCGCTGATGGCATGGTTCGCCTCCAGGGGAGCCTGCTTGTCGGACGTGAAAGTGAGGGGATTGTAGATCTGCTCCAGGTTGGGGCAGTAGGGGCTCCATGTCTGCTTGTCTTCCTTGGTGAGGACGACGAAGCAGTCCAGTCCGGCCGAGGCTTTCTCATAGCGGCGGAGGCGGAGTCGCTTCCCTCTGACGAGATAGCTGTCGTGGGCGAAGTGCAGTTCGGCCATGATGACCGGCACCAGGCCCTTGAGCTCGTGTAGGTGAGTGAACTCGCGGAAAACCAGCGAGTTGACGATATCCGGTTTTTCCTCTTTGATGAGCGCTTTCAGAGCACGCATGTAGCGACCCATGTTCCACGGCATGTGGATGTTGACGCCCAGGTCAATATGTCTCACGTGGGGATCCAGCGGGAAGAAAGTCGGTCTCCCTTTCTGGTGATTGGTGACGATCACCACGTCGTATCCGTATTTAGTGGCGAGCAGGTTCGCTTTCATGATCAGCACTCTCTCCAAACCTGCCGAATTGTAAATCGTATTTGCGAGGTAGAATATTTTCATGGGCGCAAAGATACGCTTTTTCTTTGTATCTTTGCATATATGATTCAAGCGAAAGAGACCCATATTCCCGGTATCCTCATCATTGAGCCACGCGTGTTTGGAGACGCCCGTGGCTATTTTCTGGAAAGTTGGAGCCAGCGGGACCTGGACGCCGCGCTGGGCCGTCATGTAGAGTTTGTCCAGGACAATGAGAGCAAGAGCCGGTACGGCGTGGTGCGGGGCCTTCACTTCCAGAAGGGAGACAGCGCACAGAGCAAGCTGGTTCGCGTTGTGAGCGGCCGGGTACTGGACGTTGCCGTGGATATTCGTGTGGGTTCTCCCTGGTTTGGCCAGTACGTCGCCTGCGAACTCAGCGGGGACAATCACCGCCAGCTCTTTATTCCGCAGGGCTTTGCGCATGGATTCGCTGTCCTGAGCGAGGAAGCCGTGTTCCAGTACAAGTGCGACCGCTACTATGACCCTTCGTCGGAGGCCGCCATCGCCTGGAACGACCCCGCCCTGGGTATCGACTGGGGCATTCCCGGGGCCGATATCCTCCTCTCCGAGAAAGATGCGCATCATCCTCTTCTGGCCGATGCGCCCGCCCTTTTTGACTACCGTGAAGACTTATACGCAGAATGAAAGTATTAGTGACAGGCGCGAACGGACAGCTGGGCCGCTCGCTCCGAAGATCTTTCGCCAGCGCGCCCGTCATCTATACGGACGTTGAGGAGCTGGACATCACGGACCTTGCCGCCATCCGTGCGACGGTCGCGCGCGAAGGCATTGACACCATTGTCAACTGCGCCGCCTACACGAACGTGGATGCGGCCGAGGACAACCCCGCCCTGGCCGAGAAACTCAACGCCGGCGCCGTGGAGAATCTTGCCATCGCCATGAAGGAAGTAAGCGGCCTGCTGGTCCAGATCTCCACCGATTACGTCTACGGCGGAAAACCGCACCATTCGCCCATTCCCGAGGACGAAGAGCCCGCTCCGCAGGGCGTCTACGCCGTCACAAAACTCCACGGAGAAGAAGCCATCCGGCGTATCGGCTGCCGTCACGTCATCATCCGCACGGCCTGGCTCTACAGCGAATTCGGCAAAAACTTCGTCAAAACCATGCTCCGCCTCACCGCCGAAAAACCCTCCATCCAGGTAGTGAACGACCAGCACGGCACCCCCACCTATGCCGGCGACCTCGCCGATACAATCGTGAAAATGCTTTCTAAAGAAGAGGGAGAGGTTTTTTCGCTCGCATCGGCCCGTTTTTTAGCGAGCGAAAAAACCTCTCCCTCTTCAGATTATATATTTCATTACACGAATGAAGGCGAATGTACCTGGTACGAGTTCGCAAAGACCATCGCGGAATATGCTGGTCATACGGGCTGCGAGATCCGGCCGTGCACGAGCGACGAGTTCCCCTCGAAGGTACATCGGCCCGCCTATTCCGTCCTGGACAAGAGCAAAATAAAATCCGCCCTGGGGATTTCCATTCCCCACTGGACGGATTCACTGAAAAAGTGCCTGGGCTCGCTTTAGAGGAAGCGCATGACCAGGATTCTGACGCAGTCGGCCACGTGCTTTCCGGAGTCCGTGGCTTTTTCGTAGAGTTCTGCCAGGTTCTTGTACTTGGTCATTTCCCGCATATCCGGTTCTTCGGAGAAGATGTAGCCCACGTAGCTCTCGTAGGCTTCGTCGGCGTCGTGCTCAAGCTCCGTGACGCGGTCGGCCTGGAGGGTGATGGCGGTGGTGTTCTTCTTGATGCCATTGAGCAGGGGGATGAGCTGCTTGATGGCTTTGGTCTCGTCTTCCACAATGCGGGAAAGTTCCTGCAGCTGCGGGTCTATCTTGGCGGGCTTGTAGATATTGAGGGCGTTGGCGCTGTCCTTGAGCACGTCCAGGAAGTCGTCCATGGCCATGGAGACGGTGGTGAGTTCCCGGCGTACGCCCGGGCCCAGGGAGATGTGTGAAATCTCTTCACGGAATTCCGTGAGCAGGGCATCTCCGCGGTGCTCCAGGTTACGCATTTCACTGAAGTTCTTTTTCCAGGTTTCGGCGTCCAGGGTAAGCTGCATCTCACAGAACAGCCGCGCGCTGTCGCACAGGAGATCGGCCTGACGTTCCAGGATGGGAATGAGGTCTCGGGTAGGGTAAAACAGACTCCTGTATATCATACAAATAGTTTTTTTCTAGCCGCTTTTGTGGCTAAAACATAAAAATCTTTTCAAAAATCGGCTAAAACCACACTTTCTTTTAGCCGGTGGTTGTTATTGCCGAATACCTTCCATAGTTTTGCCGGTGACGTTTGACAGACACAGGCAATGACAAGAAGAAAACATACAGGCCGGAATTCTCTCCACCTTTTCTTAATTCGCGATACAGCGCGTTGCACCTCTGCAACAACTTTGGCCATGCTCTGGTCTCTTCCGGCCTTGTTTTCTTCGTGTTCCGCGCGGGAGGAACTGCCTCGCGCGCGGGAATCGCAAATATACATACAAAGCACTAAATATCCAATACAGGGCTCTGTGGATTTGTTCTGTTTTGACATGGCAGGGCCCTGCAGGCTGGATTCTTACCAAAAAGTCCCGGTGGTGGGGACGGCTCCTGTCTATGGTATTTCCACGCGCGGACCGCGCCGCCTGGTGGCAGTTTCCGGGCTTCGCGCTGCGCGGGAAGACTGGATGGAAATCCGTACGTACGGAGACCTCTGCAAGAAACGTTTCTCCCTTGCCGATGACGCTCCGACGACACCCCTGATGGTCTCGGAAGCGGTTCTCGAAGATGCAGCCGCCCAGCAGGTCTCCCTTTCGCTGAAGCCCATGCTGGTGCGGATAAGGCTTCGGTCCCTGTCGGCCGATTTCGGCGCACGTCCCTACGCAGGCACTCCCTTTTTCAACAATTCGATTTTCCTGGGTTATGCGGTTCAGGAGTGCCTGCCGCTGGGATCGGCCGACGGACCCCGGCCCCTTTCGTGGCTCAATATGGGCCAGCCCGACAGCGTGGCCGTGATGCGGCTTCCTTTCCCCGAAATGCTCCTGCAGGACGGAGTCGGTGCGGTAGGGAAGACACGGGTCTTTCCCCAGCGGGAGTTCTTCTGCTATCCCTCAGACAAGCTGCGCCTTACACTGGTGGGCCGCGTGGGAGAAGATGTCTGCTATTATCCGGTGCCGCTTCCCGGGCTCCGGGCGGGGGAGACCTGTGAACTGGATATTACCCTGCAGCGGAAGGGCTCGCCAGACCCGGACATTCCGGTGCAGGCGGGCGCCATCCTCGTGGAAACGCAGACCGTTCCCTGGGTCAGGGAAGAGCCCAGGACTTTTGAATTCCCTTCATATGATGAATCGTAAAACGCTATCTTTTCTTGTCTTTGTCCTGGTTGCCTGCACGCGGGTGGAACCTGATACTAACGTTTCCCTTCAGACGGCTCTCATCCTCGGAACGGGCACATGCCTTCCTTTAACGCGTGCGGCTAACCCGGACGAGACACTTGTCTCCGACTACAATATCTTTATCTTCAATGATTTCGGCGGCCTGGAGGAGAAGGCCTTCGTGCGGGGCGGGACGGTGTACCGCACCCGGCTTCTGAAAGAGGTTCCCTATACGGTGCTGGCGGTGGCCAATATGGGGTATGAACTCCCCATCTCATCCTGGGAGGAGGCACAGGCGTTCCGCTGCCACCTGGCCTACCCCGACGAGTACAGCCGCGGGATGCCCATGGCAGCGCTGCTCCGGCGCGTCAGGCCATCGGCCCGGATAGACGTTCCGCTGGAGCGCCTGATGGCCCGGATCGACCTTTCGGTGGACCGGAGCGGCCTTTCCCCGGAGACGTTTGTGAAAGTGGTTGAGGCGCGCATCGGGCACTGCCCTTCGTCGGCCAGCCTCTTCCCGGGGAGCGAGGCGCAGGATACGTTTTACGAGGGCTTTACCAAGCGCTACGGGGAAGTGGAGGATCTTAACCGGCCCGGCGGCACGGTGAGCCTCTACGTGCTCGAGAACTGCGCTCCGGGAACCTATTTGGACATTGAGGCCGAGTATCATTCCGGCTCCTTGCATACAGACCCCGGCGAGCGTGTGACTTACAGGATACCGCTGGAGTTCCTGGAGCGCAACACCGTATATCCCGTGGTGGTGAGCTTGTATGACGAATAAAGGATGGCTCCATGGCCATCCTTTATTCTGTCATGTAACGGAGACTAACCTCCGAAGTTATCGAAGAGGATGCTCTCGGGTGCAACGCCCAGGGAATCCAGCAGGTCGCACACGCACTTGGTCATCATGGGCGGGCCGCACATGAAGTACTTGATGTCCTCGGGGGCCTCGTGGTCCTTGAGGTAGGTCTCGTTCATCACGTTGTGAACGAAGCCGGCGGTGTACTTGACGCCAGCAGCATCGGCTGCGGGATCGGGACGGTCCAGAGCCAGGTGGAAGTGGAAGTTCGGGAACTCGCTCTCGATTTCGGCAAAATCTTCCAGATAGAAGGCTTCTACCAGGGCGCGGGCGCCATAGAAGAAGTGTACCTGACGTTTGGTCTTGAGGGTCTTGAACAGGTGCATGATGTGGCTGCGCAGGGGAGCCATACCGGCACCGCCGCCCACGAAGATGTATTCCATATCCTCGGGGTCGTCCTTCGGCAGAAGGAACTCACCGTAAGGGCCGCTGATCCACACCTTGTCACCCGGCTTGCGGGAGAACACATAGGTGGAAGCGACTCCCGGAGGAACACCGGGTACGAACTTGAATACGCCCTTAGGCTGGGTACGGTCGAAGGGAGGGGTAGCGATACGAACGTTGAGTTTGATCACGTCCTTCTCTGCGGGATACGAGGCCATGGAGTAGGCGCGGATGGTGGGAGTGGTGTTCTTGAACTTCAGGGAAGTAATGCCGTACTTCTCCCAGTCGCCCTTGTAGATATCGGCCACACCCATGTCGGAGAAATCGGCCTCATACTCGGGGATATCGATCTGGATGTACTCACCGCTCTTGAAGTCGATGTGCTCGCCTTCGGGAAGTTTCACGGTGAACTCCTTGATGAAGGTGGCTACGTTCTCGTTGGAGATAACCTCGCACTCGAGTTTCTTCACGCTGAGAGCGCTTTCGGGAACGGCGATCTGGATGTTGTCCTTGATCTTGACCTGGCAACCCAGGCGCCAGCCTTCCTTGATCTGCTTGCGGGAGAAGAAACCGGTCTCGGTGGGGAGAATGGTTCCGCCGCCTTCGATGACCTGCAGTTTGCACTGGCCGCAGTTGGCTTTACCGCCGCAGGCGGAGGGAAGGAAGATGCCGTGGTCGGCGAGGGTGTGCATGACGTCTCCGCCGGGGGTGACCTCCAGTTCCTTGGTGCCGTTATTGATGTTGATCTTGACGGTACCGGAAGGGGTGAGGGCGGTCTTGATCCACAGCAGGAGCGCCACCAGGACGAGCGTCACTACTACGATGACTGCGACAGAAGCTAAAATTGTATTACCCATATCTCAGTCCTCCTACAGTGAAATGCCCATGAAGGTCATGAAGGCGATACCCATCAGACCCACGGTGATGAAGGTGATGCCCAGGCCCTTGAGGGCGGCAGGGACGTTCGAATAAGCCATTTTCTCACGGATGGCGGCCAGCGAAACGATGGCCAGGAACCAGCCCAGGCCGCTGCCCAGGGAGTAGACGGTGGCCTCGCCAATGTTGAGGAAGTCTTTCTGCTGCATGAACAGGGAACCGCCCAGGATGGCGCAGTTCACGGCGATAAGGGGCAGGAAGATACCCAGCGAGGAGTACAGTTCCGGGGAGAATTTCTCCACCACCATTTCCACAACCTGCACGATGGCGGCGATGACGGCAATGAAGACGATGAAGCTGAGGAAGCTCAGGTCCACGCCTTTGATGAGGGCATCGGGAGCCAGCACATAGGTGTTGAGGAGATAGTTGATGGGGAGGGTTACCAGCAAGACGAAGATAACTGCAAGGCCCAGGCCGGCAGCCGTCTTCACATTCTTCGATACAGCCAGGAATGAGCACATTCCCAGGAAGTATGCGAAGATCATGTTGTCCACGAAGATGGACTTGGTGAATAAGCTAAGATATTCCATAAGGCGTTACAGTTTACTTTTCCTGGAGGTCCTTCTGGATACTGCGCTGCACCCATACGATGCATCCGAGGAGGATGAGGGCGAAGGGCGGAAGGATAACCAGGTTGTTGGGAACATAGCCAAAGCGATTGAGGATGTCAATGCCGAACAGGGTACCGGAGCCCAGGAGCTCACGGAAGAAGGCAACGACAAGGAGGATGAGTCCGTAACCGGCGCCGTTGGCGACACCGTCGAGGAAGCTGGGCCAGGGCTTGTTGCCCAGGGCGAAGGCCTCGATGCGGCCCATCACGATACAGTTGGTGATGATAAGGCCGATGTAGACGGACAGCTGCTTATCGATGGCGTAGGTAGCTTCGAAGGATTTGAGAATCTGGTCTACCAGGATTACCATCATGGCCACTACCACCAGCTGCACGATGATACGTACGCGGCCGGGGATGGTCTTGCGCAGCAGGGACAGGATGAGGCTGGAGATGCCGGTGACAACAATCACGGAGAGGGCCATGACCAGCGCACCCTTCAGAGTAACGGTAACCGCCAGGGAAGAGCAGATACCCAGCACCAGCACGGTAATGGGGTTGCCCTTGAAAATGGGGTTCAGAATGGTTTCTTTGAGTTTTGCGTCCATGACTTATTCCTCCACTTCTTGATTAGATTCTTCGCAGGCGCCTTCGCAGGTCTCCGTTTCCTCGCCGCAGCAGGATTCCTCCTGCTTGGGGGCGTTGTTTACGAAGTACTTGGCGTAGGCGGCCAGCCAGGTGTCGATGGCGGCGTCCAGACCCTGGGAGGTCATGGTGGCACCGCTGATGGCGTCAATCTTGTTGTCGACGGCCGACTTGCCATCGGCCTCCTTGGGGGCGCCGCCCTTCACGATGTCGAACACGTTCTCGGAGGAGAAGTCGGCGACTTCACCCACGAACTCGGCCTGGAAGGAAGGGTCGTCCTTGATGCGGGCACCCAGACCGGCGGTCTCGGACTCGTGGTCGAAATAGGCGCCGCCGATGGTCTTGAGGTCTGTCTCAAAGCTCATATAGCCCCAGATAGGACCCCACAGGCCGGCTCCGTAGATGGGAACCACGGTGCGGCCGTTTTTGAACACGAACACGGGGAGCTCGGGCTCGCCGGTCTTGTTGGGACCACCTTTAATATTATAGTTCTGGCGCTTGAGCTGCTTGGCGCTGTAAACCTCGTTGCCTTCCAGCTCGCGGACCACGTTGCCTTCGAGGTCGATCACGAAGGCCTTTTCAATTTCCTGGGAATATTTCTCCAGGACAGCCGCATTGCCCAGGCCGCTGATTTCCTCCTTGGTGCCGTACTGGGCAGAGGTGAGCATCTGGGAAATGGTATCCGCCTTTTCGTTGGCATCCTGCTTGCCCTTGAGGCTCTGGGATACGAAGGCAAGGAGTGCGGCTACTATCACTACGATGACGGTAGTGTAGATAACGGTGTATACGTTGTTATTGGTATTCATAGCGCAATTCCTTTAGGCGGTAATTTTTGCACGGCGGTTGGTGTGGACGGTAACCACGCAGTGGTCGATGAGCGGAGCCATGGTGTTCATGAACAGGATGGCCAGCATCATGCCCTCCATGTAACCGGGGTTCCACAGGCGTACGACGACGGCCAGGGCACCTACGAGGAAGCCGTAGATCCACTTGCCGGTTTCGGTCTGAGCGGCGGTGACAGGGTCGGTGGCCATGAAGACGGAGCCGAACAGGAAGCCGCCCATCACCAGCTGATAGTAGCAGGGGAGGGTGGTGGCGCCTGCGAGCTGGCCCAGCCAGCCGATGAGAAGACCGCCGGCGAGGGAGCTCACCATGATCTTCCAGGAAGCGACACCCGTCCAGACCAGGATGACGGCGCCGATGAGGATGGCGACGACACTGGTCTCACCGGTAGAACCGGGGATGAAGCCGTAGAACATATCCATGAAGGAATACTGGGAAGAGAGTCCCTCGATGCCGCTGTCGTGGGCGATGGCAAGGGGCGTAGCGGCGCTCACGGCGTCTACGCCGTCCAGGCCGGCCCAGGTCTTGGAGACCCACACGGAAGAACCGGACATGCTGGAGGGATAGGAGAAGAACAGGAAGGCGCGGGCTACGAGAGCCGGGTTCCAGATGTTCATGCCGGTGCCGCCGAACACTTCCTTGACGAAGAGGACGGAGAAGGCAACGGCGAGGGCGAGCATCCACAGGGGAACGTCCACGGGAACGATCAGGGGAATGAGGAAGCCGGTGACGAGGTAACCCTCGTTCACTTCTTCACCGCGGATCTGGGCCGATGCGAACTCGATGCCGAGACCTACCACGTAGGAAACGACGAAGAGAGGAAGCATACGGAGCAGACCGTACCAGAACATGTGCCAGAAGCCCCAGTCGAGGCCGTAGAGAGTAGAGGTCTGGAGACCCACGTTGTACATGCCGAACAGGGCGGCGGGTACGAGGGCGATGACCACCATGATCATGACGCGCTTGAGGTCGATACCGTCACGCACGTGTGCGCCCTTGGCCGTTACGGTGCCGGGAACACGGAGGAAGGTGTCGAAAGCGTCGATAGAAGAGTGCAGCCAGTACAGCTTGCCGCCTTTTTCAAAAAGGCCAGGTTTCTTTTCGTCTGCCATAGCTTATGCCATTTCTTTGATCATGAGGTCGATACCCTTCTGGATATAGGCCTGGATCTCGTTCTTGGAAGGATCTACATATTCGCACAGGGCGAGGTCTTCGGGCAGGACCTCGTAGATGCCGAATTTCTCCATCTTCTCGATGTCGCCGGCCAGGCAGGCCTTGATGAGGTAGATGGGGAAGATGTCCATGGGGGTGACATCCTCGAAGCACTTGGTTTCTACGAAGGCGCGGGGACCGCCGTGCAGGTTGGTGTTCATCTCGTACTCTTTCTTGGGAGTGAGCCAGGAGAAGTAGCACCAGGAAGAGCTGTGCACTTTGGGACGGAAGGGCTTGGCCCAGCCGAACCATTCGCGCTCGGTGCCTTCCTTCAGGAGGGTGAGCTGGTTCTGGAAGAAGCCCAGGCAGCCGTCGGCTCCCAGGTTTTCTCCGGAGAGGACGTCACCGCCCACCACACGCACATCGGCGCCGACGGAGGTGATTTCCTTGACGGGCGTACCGGGCATGCACACCACATAGCCGATTTTCTCGGCGGCGGGGCCGGTGACGGCGACTTTGCGGGTGAGGTCCAGCTTGCCGGTGTTGATGACGTGGCCGAAGGCGGCGACAAGAACCGGGTTCATGGTCCATACGATCTCTCCCTTCTTGATGGGGGAGAGGTGGCTGATCTGAACACCTACGTTGCCGGCCGGGTGCGGACCGCTCACCACATGGAGCTGGGCGTCCTTGACCTTGGTGAAGGCCGATTCACCCTTGTGGAGGGATACGTGCACGGGGGCTACCTTGGCGAGGGCGGATACGCCGGCCTGGAAGTCCTCGAGGGCGCCTTCCAGGACGTAATCTACGTCGGCCGCCAGGGGAGCGGTGCTGAATGTGGAAATGAAAATGGCCTTGGGTGCGGCGTCGAGGGATGCCATGACGCCGTAGGGGCGCTGGATGAGCGCACCCCACAGACCGGTCTTCAGGAGAAGTTCCTTCGTGGCCTCGGCGCTCTTCGGCGCTTCCTTGCCAAAGTCCACATACTCCTGTTTGGCATCGGCCTTAACCAGCACTGCCAGCAATTTTCTCTTGGCACCTCTTACGATCTCCTGCACCGTGCCGCTGACGGGGCTGGTGAACAGGATCTCGGGGTGCATTTTGTCGGACATCAGGGGGGAGCCTGCCTGCACAGCGTCGCCTTCCTTCACCAGCAGCCTGGGAACCAGGCCGGTGAAGTCTGTAGGCTTAACTGCAACAACGTCAGGGCTCACGGTCTTGATGACGACAGGGGCTGCTTCGCCCTTTACAGGAACGTTCAGACCCTTCTTCAAAGCGAGATTGTTTGACATTATTGTAACAGTTTATATGTATTTGCGGAAATACCGCGCGAAGTTACAAAATTTTTGCTAATTTCGCCTACTATTTTGGGAAGATATGAGTGAGATCTTGAAGTCCTTGAACGAGGAACAGCGTAAAGCAGTGGAATGTACGGAAGGCCCCATGCTCATTGTGGCGGGGGCAGGATCGGGCAAGACCCGCGTACTTACTTCACGTATAGCATATTTGATAGAAAAGGGGGTGGCACCGGACCGCATCCTGTCCCTTACCTTTACCAAGAAGGCGGCGGGGGAGATGAAGGAACGCATTGCCGTCATGGTGGGTGAAAAGCGGGCCAGGCGCCTGTGGATGGGGACTTTTCACTCTGTGTTCATCCGTTTCCTGCGGGATTACGCGGAGGTGCTCGGGTTCCCGAAGACCTTTACCATCTATGATACCACCGATTCCGTGAGCTGCATCAAGGCCTGCCTGAAGCAGCTGAACCTGGATGATAAGCTGTACAAGCCCAAGGAGGTGCTCTCCCGCATCTCCAAGGCTAAGAATGACCTTGTCACGCCCACTCCGTATTCCAATGGCGTGGGCGGTTACCTGGAGGACGACAAGCACCACAAGAAGCCCGATATTTATAAGGTATACCGGCTCTACTGCCAAACCTGCAAGCAGTCGGGCGTGATGGACTTTGACGACATCCTCCTTTACATGAACATCCTCCTGAAAAACTCGCCGGAGGCGCTCGCAGACATTGCCGGGCGCTTTGACCACATCCTGGTGGACGAGTATCAGGACACCAACATGGCGCAGTATCTCATTCTGCGCAAGCTGGCTGCCGGGCACCAGAACCTCTGTGTGGTGGGTGACGACTCCCAGTCCATTTACGGCTTCCGCGGCGCCCAGATCCAGAACATCCTCAATTTCCAGAAGGACTTCCCGAAGGCACAGGTGTTCCGGCTGGAGCGCAACTACCGCAGTACCAGTACCATCGTGAACGCGGCCAACGGGCTCATCGCCCACAATGAGGGCCGCATCCCCAAGAACTGCGTGTCCATGGGAGACGAGGGTGAGAAGATCCACCTGGTTCGCAGCTTCACGGAGCAGGAAGAGGCTATGCAGATTGCATCGGCCATCCTTGCGCGCATGAGGGCCGAGCAGTGCGAGTACGAGGATTTTGCCATCCTTTACCGCACCAACTCGCAGTCCCGCGCGCTGGAAGAGCAGCTGCGGCGCCGCAACATCCCTTACATGATTTACTCCGGCAACTCGTTCTTCGACCGGGCCGAGGTTAAGGATATGATGGCGTACTTCAAGCTGGCCGTGAACCTCCATGATGACGAATCGTTCAAGCGGGTGGTGAATAAGCCCGCCCGCGGCATTGGAGACACGTCCATGAATGCGCTCATCCTGGCCGCACGGGACAATCAGATGTCCCTGTTCCAGGCGGCGCAGCTCCCGACGCTGGAGAGCTACGGCCTCAAGGGCGCTGCCATCGGCAAAATCCGCTCTTTCTGCACGCTCATGGAAAAGGTGGCGCAGGATGCCCTCGCCTCAGACGCGTACGACGTAGCCATGTCCCTGGCGCAGGAAAGCGGCCTCTACCTTTTCTACAAGGCCGATAATTCCATCGAGGGGCAGTCGCGTTTGGCCAACGTGGAAGAACTGCTCAATAGCGTCAAACTGTATGTGGAGGACGTTGAACCGGAATATACGGAGGATGGAGAGGCCATTGCCGATACCTCCCGGGTCAAGACGCTGGGAGATTATCTGGAGAATGTATCGCTGCTGTCCAATGCAGATGTGTCGGACGATGAGACCAATAATAAAGTGGCCCTGATGACGGTGCATACGGCCAAGGGGTTGGAATATCCTTATGTCTTCGTGGCGGGTATGGAGGAGAATCTGTTTCCCTCGGGCGGCTGGATGATTACACCGCAGGATCTGGAGGAGGAACGGCGCTTGTTCTATGTGGCCATCACCCGTGCCAAGAAGGCGGTTTCGCTGAGTTTCGCCGATACGCGCATGCGCAACGGCAAGCACGAGTCCAACGGCCCCAGCCGCTTCCTTAGGGAACTGGCGCCGCAGTATGTAGACCATCCGCTCATGAAGGAGGATCTCCCTGGTCCGGTTAGCTCCTTTGGTGATTTCTCTCCTGGTTTTTCACGCCGTGGCGGGAGTGCATCCTCTTCTTCGCGTTCCACGTCATCTGAGAGTGCCGGCGTTAGTTGGCGCAGTTCTTCCGCCTCCGGCCGGGAAGGGGACCGGTTTACAGGAGCTAAAAGAATGGCCGATGCCCCGGTAACCCAGTCGCCCTTCCCGGCCTCCCGGCCCACGGCACCGGAGCGACCGCCGGTGATTGATCCAGACTTCGTTCCGGAGCCGATGACTTCGTTCAAGGTGGGGGACCGCATTGAGCATAACCGCTTCGGTGAAGGACAGATTCTGGAAATTAGCGGGAATGTGCCGGATTTGAAAGCAAAAGTCCGGTTCGAGCAGTACGGCGAAAAACTGCTCCTGTTAAAGTTTGCTAAAATCCGTCACAAGTAAGTGCTTTTGCCGCGTTGACAGCTGGAATGCACAGAATGGCATTTTCCTGTCAACGCGGCCGGGTTTTGCGCCGTTTTTGCCAAAATGCTTGCCGCGTTGACACGAAATCTGCATTCTATGCGTTCTGGCTGTCAACGCGGAAAAAATTTGATTATCTTTGTGTTCGTTTTAAAAGCCTGAAACTAAAATGCCTAAGAGACTTAAGTTCATGCTACGTATGCGGATGCATCACCCAGGCCTTTTTTGATGGAGAGGATGTGCATTAATCGTATGGACATGAAAAAGAATTACAGAATCAACTTCGTCGCAGCCGTAATCCTCATCCTGCTCCTTCTATTAGCTATACTCGACATCAAAGAGTTTATTGACTGTCTTATCAATACAAACCAGAAGGGAAACAGATTGTTGGGCGCTATCATTACGGGAGGATTAGGTCTCTACCTGCTCTATTATGTAATTCTCGGTATCCTGGCAGCAAGTGATAAATTCACCATTACCGACGACCGAATCATATTTCGTCTCCATCGGCTGACCTCCCCTTATTCTTTTCATGCCATAAAAGAAGAAATCTTATGGAAGGACATTCGCGATTCCTTCGTTATCAGTGAGAAGAAGATCGATTTCCTTGTTATAGAGTTCAAGTCCGGCAAATCCAAGAAGTTTGGGATCAGCCACCTTAACAGAGAACTCCCGTGGGATATCCAAGCCCACATTCATCCCAACACAAAGCCTGACGAGGAAGAGCAAGAGCTGGACCGAGACCGCTACGAGATTTTAAAAAGGGGTTACTATAAGCTGCTTCTGTATGCGTTGGCAGAGGGGATTGCCGCAATACTCTTTCTCCTGGAGAACCGCAAAGCAGGAGTAATAATAGCCTTTAGCGTACTATTCTTGGCATATTTACCCCTCTCCGATTCATATTCATACAATTCCATGTTCTATGATCGGGCGCTGGCCAGGAAAGCAAAAAGAATGGCTATCCAAGGCGGAGTGATACTGGTCATCATGTTCGCCGTGGCAATGGTTGCGGCAGACTCCACTGCTACTATCCGCTCCTAATAATACTTTACTTCTTTCAACATCTTGGAATTGAAGAGGTCGGCAGGGGCGACAACGGTTTCGGAGGGGTTGAAGTCAGAGCCATAGCGCTTACGGATGAGCCTTCTGACACCGGGCGCAGACAGGGAGTAATCAGAGAAGTGCCTGGGCGGGCACAAATCGATGCCGGCGCCATGGTGGTAGATTTTCCAAATCAGTTCGGAACAGTACATTTTGTCATCACTCCACTGGAACTTCAGATCATAGCGCTTTCCTTTGTATTTCCGCCCCACCCGCATCATCTTTTCAATGGATTTAGAGGGCAATTCTCCCCTCTTCAGCCTTTTAACACGATATACGCCTTTCTTGCCACGGGCTATCCAGTCCTCCAGCTTGGTATACTTGACTGGATCCACCGCCTCATACACATAGGCCTTCCCGTCAATATGGAACACGATGCCGCAATGCGTCCACCGGCTATGCTGGGCCAGCTTGATAACGGGGCTCTGCCGGGATGTAGATTCATGAAAAACGATATCCCCGTCCCTCGGCGTGGTCAATTCTTGCCCATAGGAGTTAATCGAGCACGCAACAGCCGCCAGAACAATCCAGAGGCGAATACAACTCCTCACAAATGAAACTCCTCTTTTATTCTTGCGCTCCATCATTTTCTTTGAGGTTAAAACAGAGGACTTCCCAAAGTTTGATTGTATAGACTTCTTTATGTTTGGACAGGAAGTCCGTCAGATATGCTTTCATGGCGTTTATGCGGTCCTGATCCATTGCTTCTTCTAGAGTAATTGTGCCGATGACGGAATCCGGATCGGAGGTTCGCTCCCGATAATAAAGTTGAATGCCATCCAGACATGACGTATCGATACTGAAGTCTCCACTTCTAGTCATAGTAACCGGAACAAAAACCAGAGGAAACCGTATATGACCGAACATGGGAAACTCCGGCTCCTCGGCAGTTCTCGACTCCATGGCTACCACGTACCGAAATGGCAGATTAATATCTCGAATAAAAGGAGACTCCTTACGATGTATCATCTTTCCACTCTTGTCATAGAAGCGGGAAGAAATCCATGTCCTAAAAATCTCTGATTCTGTTTTTTGCAACTCCTCCGCTCCACCAACGCATTGAACTGCCTTTAGTTTTCGAACAACGGGTGGCACCGAGTCGTCTATTCCATAAAACGTAATCTCCCGTGTAGCATGCGCGTATGTGAATGTACAGGTATCGCCGGAAACGATCAATGTATTCTCAGGGTTATTCAAATCAGCAGTCAGCTCTTTGTTCCTACTAGCGAGGGTCTTTGCCGTTTCCTTGTTGCCAGAAGGGAAGCCAAATATGTTTTGGGGAACATAAAAATCGTACTCTTCCTTAGCTATAGCAAGAAAATAATTCAGAAGTATTGCTTTGTTATCCGGATATCGGCCATAATTCATCCTATACGCATACATCGCATCAGCAAGACGTATATACAGCCCAGAGTTATAACTCACGTCGACATATCCATCATCGTATATCTCCCGAATCTGCCCGGCAGAAGGTAGGCAGAACGTTAATGCAAGCAGCAACGAAAACAATAGCTTTTTCATTAGGCGCTTTTTAGTTATATCCTCTCAAAGTTACGCATTACCTTCCAATAAATCAATACATTTCCACGTCTCGTGCACCAGAAGGGGCGATTTGGTGCTCGAACCCTGCGAAATGGAGGACTCGTGCACCCAGAAGGGGTGTTTCGTGCACGGGCCACGATTATTGGCGGCACGGAGGACGGAAGGAGCGAGAAAGTAAGCAAATTCGAACAAAATGATTATATTTGTAATCCAATAACCATGGATTATGGATAAATTGATAGCACTTAACCCGAACGAGGTCGTTGCCTTCCTCCAAAAGCGCCCCCAGGATTTTACCAGAGAGGACTTGCTGCATTTCATATGCGAAAAAGGCATCCGCATGATTGACTTCATGTACCCCGCCGAAGACGGAAGGGTCAAAACGCTGAATTTCACCGTCAACAGCCTTGAGTATGCCGACACCATCCTCACAGAAGGCGAACGCGTAGACGGCTCCAGCCTCTTCCCTTCCTTCATCGAAGCCGGCAACAGCGACCTCTATGTCATCCCCCGCTACAGCACGGCCTTCGTAGATCCGTTCTGCGAAATCCCCACCCTGTGCCTTCTCTGCGGCTTCTTTGACAAGACCGGAAAGCCCTTCGACTGCGCCCCGCACGCAACGCTCATGCGGGCCGAGAAAGCCTTCGAGGACTCCACCGGCCTGCAGTTCGAGGCCATGGGAGAACTGGAGTACTACGTGATTACCGACGAAGATCCCCTCTTCCCCGCCACCGACCAGAAAGGCTATCACGAGAGCGAGCCCTTCGCCAAGCTCAACGACTTCCGCCGCGCCTGCATGGACCACGTGGCCAAGACCGGCGGCCAGATCAAGTACGGCCACTCCGAAGTGGGCAACTTCACCCTGGACGGCAAGGTGTATGAGCAAAACGAAATCGAGTTCCTTCCCTGCCCCGTAGAAACCGCCGCCGACCAGCTCCTCCTGGCCAAGTGGGTCATCCGCAACCTCGCCTACCAGTGGGGCCTGGACGTCAGTTTCGCCCCCAAGATCACCACCGGCAAGGCCGGCAGCGGCATGCACATCCACATGCGCCTGATGCGCAAAGGCGAGAACGTAACGCTGGGGGCCGATGGCCAGCTCTCCGGCCTGGCCCGCCGTGCCATCGCCGGCCTGATGAAGATGGCTCCGTCCATCACCGCCTTCGGCAACAAGAATCCCATCTCCTACTTCCGGCTGGTCCCCCACCAGGAAGCGCCCACCAACGTATGCTGGGGAGACTGCAACCGCAGCGCCCTGGTGCGCGTCCCGCTGGGCTTCCCCGGCAAGCAGACCTTCGAGATGCGAAGCCCCGACTGCAGCGCCGATATCTACCAGCTCATGGCCGGCCTCTGCGTAGCCGCCCGCATCGGCCTGGAGATGCCGGAGGAAGAAGCCCTCAGGCTGGCCGATGCCACCTATGTAGACATGGACATCCACCGCAGCGAGAACGCCGCCCGGCTGGCCACTCTCCAGCAGCTTCCCACCTGCTGCACCGAAAGTGCAGCCTGCCTGGAAGCCGTGCGCTCCGTCTATGAGGCAGCCGACGTCTTCCGCCCCCGCATGATAGACGGCATCCTCGCCGCCCTTCGCTCCTTCGACGACGCCCGTCTGCACCAGGAAGCCCATGCCGACCCCAAACTAATGAGGCAGCTTGTAGCCCGCTACTTCTACTGCGGATAGTACTTTTTACTCCTTTTTACATTTTTAGGCAAAAAATTCACCGGCCCCTCGCATCACTGCGAAGGGCCGGTTACTTAACCTAAACTTAAACTATGAAAAACTTCAAGTGCAAATATACGGATTATTTTGATACAAACAATGCTTTCTAAAAAATTTTTTTAGGACATTTTACACTCACCTAAGACTTTTAAGACCGTCCTACTTGTGGCGAAGTTTCGCAAATTTCAAAAGCAAAAGCTTGTCCCCATACCGGTCAAAGTTCACTTTTGCCTTTAAATCAGGAACTTGCCCGGAAATTTCCAGGATTTTTCCTTCACCGAAGCGGTTGTGCTCAATGCAGTACACCTCTGGCGGCTACTCCGGCACTACCACCGACTCACAGAATACACCGCGTTGACACGGAATCTGTTTTCTATGCGTTCTGACTGTCAACGCGGCATAAACCAGGTGGCCCCGGCCCTTCTGCTGTACGATGTGTGGAAAGGTGTTGATTTATTGTTAGATAATTATTAACTTCGTGAGGTCTAACCCAAAAACTGTATGGCAGAGGTTTCAGATAGTGTGGTTGTCGTTAGTGAGACAGCTATTCAACAAAAGATACTTGTTGTGCGCGGTATTCCAGTTATGCTGGATTCTGACTTGGCGTTGTTGTATCAGATAGAGACAAAGAACTTGAAGCGTCAGGTCCGTCGCAATTTAAACAGATTCCCGTCAGATTTCATGTTTGAATTAAGTGATGAGGAAGCTATTAACTTGAGGTGCCAAAATGTCACCTCAAGCACACACGGAGGTAACCGCTATCGGTCATTTGTCTTTACTGAGCTGGGTGTTGCGATGCTTAGCAGTGTGCTTACGTCGGAGGTGGCGGTTCAAGTAAACATTGCCATAATGCGGGCTTTTGCCGCCATGAAGAACTATTTGTCCAGACAATCTCAATTGAGCGCCGAGGTAGAATCCCTCAAGGCTAAAGTGAACCTTCTCGTCGAACAGCGAGAAGGTGATTTGGAAAGTATGAATGACTTATCAGAGGATCTCCGGACAGAAATAGGAATGATTAATCAAGCTATCGCTGATCTTTCCATGAAGATCGAGGAAAAGAAGAATGCTCCACGCTAAACAGGTGTTCTGGGGAAAAGCTCGTCTGAAGAAGCAGGAGACGGTATTGAAGGAGTATATCTCCCGCGATTAGGCGTTAGCGCTTCCAGCGCTTGAGCAGGGGGAAGAAGCCCTGCATCATCTGGATGTACTGCTCGCGGGTCATGGGGGCGGGGAGGTTTTTGTTCACCTCGTCCAGGAACTGGGCGCAGTGCTCGATCATCTGGTCCATGGTGCAGTCCTGGAGGAATCGGCCCTCTTTGTAGCAGTACTGGCAGTAGTCGTAGTTGACGGTGCCATCGGCATTGGTTCCGCAGTCTTCCTTGCGGGTGAGGGGCATGCCGCAGCTCTGGCAGAACTGGGGCAGCTGGCCCGGGGCGAAGTCCTTTTCCTTCCGGGGGAAGGTGGCCTCGTAGGCTTCGAAGGCTTGCGGCTTGTCATCGGCTACGAAATAACCCTTGGGCGGGCAGTAGGTGGCCTCGGCGATGCCGTTGGCCTTGAGCCATCCGGGGATGAGCTCCTGCGCCAGGAAGTAGGGGACCTCGGCGTCGGCCGGCTCGGCGTGGTAGTGGATGCCCAGGCGGCTGGCCAGGCCGAAGCCTGCGTTCTTGTAGAATTCGAGGTTGCCTTCCATGCACAGGAAGCCGATGCCTGCTTCGCGCGCCTTGTCCAGGGCGTAAGTCAGCAGTTTGAGTCCGTAGCCCTTGCGCTTGTAGTCCGGGTGGATGCAGATAGGACCGAAGGTCCAGGACGGTTTGCTGGTGCCGTCCGGCAGCTGCAGGCTGGCTTTAGAGAACATGACATGGCCGATGAGCCGGCCGTCTTCTTCCATCACGAAGTCCAGTTCGGGGATGAAGTCCGGATTGCTACGGTATTGGTTCAAGACAAAGTGCTCCGTGCAGCCGGGGCGGTATACGTTCCAGAATGATTCGCGCGTGAGCTCTTCCACGGCGCGGTAATCGGCAGGGGTTTCAAGTCTTATCATAGTTCAAGTCTAAGTACGCGGATGGGGCGGCCTTCGCCCTGATACTGGGAGGCGTCGATGACGGTCTCTCCGGTGGGGATGAAGCCGTATTTCTCCATGACACGGCCGCTGGCGGGGTTGTCCACAAAGTGGCCGGAGATTAGGGATTTTATTGGCGTAGTTTCTTTGATGTGTTCGATCATCAGGCGCAGAGCCTCCGTGCAGATGCCCTTGTTCCAATAGGGTTTGGCTACCCAGTAGCCGCAGATCGGCTCTCCTTCGCGTGCGGGGAGGGCGCAGTCGCAGGAAGGACCATAGCCCATGGCGCCGATGGCTTCTCCGGTTTCCTTCCACTCGATGGCCCAGGTGTTGGTCGCATCCTTGAATACGGTCCGGATGATCTCCAGGCTCTCCTGGACGCTCTTGTGCGGCGGCCAGCCGGCCCTCGGCCCCACGTCCGGGTCCGAAGCCCACTTGAAAAGCGACTCTGCATCGCTGTCCCTCCAGGGACGGAGTAATATTCTTTCAGTTTCCATCATAGTCTCACAAATTTAGTTATTTTTCTGAAGGATTGTACCTCTTGCGGGCGCAGCCTGCAGGCAAACGTGACGGTAGAAGGGATTTTGCGGATTTTTAGTTATATTCGTATCCGGATAAACCGAAACTAACCTATTAACACCTTTCAATAAATGAAGACCAGCTTTATTCCCCCGTTCCTTCTGGTGTTGGCCGGTGCGCTCTTCGCCTTCTCTCTCCATGCGCAGGAGATTACCAGCAATGCGGCATACAAATCCAGGATAGACTCGTTGTCTGGCGCCTATTCTGCCCTTGTTAAGGAATGGAATGTATCCATTCCTCCCCATAACAGAACGGCAATCCAGCTGGAACGGAAGGCGGAGGCGAATCCGGCAATCAGGGATTCCCTGCTCTCCATTGCGAAAAAGGAACGGCAAACCGCAAAGGATATAGGGGCTGGGCTCCAAGCCAAAATGGACAATAACCTTCAAGAACGACAGGCTTTGCAAGAAAGGTATTCCCTGGTTTTCGAGGATGCCTTCCCTTATTTTGCGTTGCGGAAAAAGATTTCGAAAGACAGCCTTGCTGTCCTTTTAAACAAGGCTTCCGACGAAATCCGGGATTCTGAGACAGGAAAGGCGTTGCGGTATTATATCGAGAATTCCCAATTTGCAGCAGGAAGCCGTTTCCAGGTATTCCCTTGCTTTGATGTCCATGGAAAAGAATTTGACTGGAACATCATCAAAGGGAAGAAAGTCTTTCTAGTCCACGACGGCCTTTGGTGCATGACGCACGGGCAGGACAACTCCCGGTTTGGCAAGTATCTTCACCATATCACCGATGTAGCGCCGGACTGCCTTCCGCTGGTTTTCGTGAATTGCGCTACGCCGCAGGAACTTAAAGACTCCATCGAGCAGTATGGCCTGCAGGATTTCTACGTGGTGAGCGAGTACAAAAAGGATCTGGGCATGCTGAACGTATTCTACAACGACCAGACAACCCCGACCTGCCATTACATTGACGAGCAGGGCATCGTTGTCAGGACAACGGAAGGCATCGACCAGGATTACCTGGAAAAGGAATTTCTGAAGTGATCTATTCCTCCACGTAGTCAAAGCCGTTGAAGGAGGCCTTGCCGGTGCGGCCGAGATTACCTATATGGTATGTAACTCGTCAACGCCGAAGGGGATTAACTTGTTCAGATAGAACTCCTTTGCCGAGGTCTCGGTAAATTGCGCATACCAACCATCCTCTCTCTCGATGACGTTTGCATAGGGACTATACCATCGAATATCTTTCTCAAGAGGTTTATCTTTTCCTAAGAAATGAAGGCCCTCTTTCAGTAGTGGATATAGGGTAATAAGATATACGCCGCTTCCCTTGATGCATTCAACGATCGCATCCCTGTTCCTGTTGTGCTTCCTCAACCAAACATGCGTCACTATGTCCGAATCCGGCAAGCCGGCAAGCACCGCTTTAATTTCATCGGGTAAAACAGGGTGGTAGTAGTCCCGTGACGGGTTGTCAACCATCAGGATCGGCACCTCGTCAAATTCTGTCGGCGCATGAAAAGAGTGTTCCCGGGCAAAGATGTTATCATCCAGCTTGAGTCGGCACCTTCCGCCCATTTTATCTCCGAATTCACGGCTCTTCTTCCAGCCCGTCTGTTTATGTGCTTTGTTCTGAGTACTCATTCGTATCCCCACTCATACTCGACCGTCTCAACATCCAGTTTAAGGATGACGCTTTTCGCCTTAGCACCCCACAACTCCACAGCAACGGCGTTGTATGCAACATAGTGTGATATATATTCCAGATTGTCTTCTGCCAGCTTTATCAAGGTACGATGTGTTCCCTTCTCATAATCGGTCAAACACTCATAGCCTCCGTTCCGATGCCATATTGATGGCTTTAAAAACTTATACAGCTCATATTCGTTCTCACCGGTCAAATGGTATTTAATAACCAAGCTCTTTGCGTTTGGCCTTTGATAAGCTACAGAATCATATTCCGCGATATCATCTTCAAATATAAACGAGATACACGAATTGTCCCTGTCAACAAGAATCGTCTTGATTACACAGTCATGCGGGACAGGCATGGTCGGCAGCGTATCTGCGTCCAAATGGTATATTTCTTTCTTGATATTCATATAATCACGAACAGGCAAAATAGTGAACGCTCATCTGGTCATCGTCGTTTATTAAAACTATTCTTTTGACTCTGGGATCAAGATAGAGACCGCGACTCTCGACGATTGCCCGCAACTCATTATCGGGGATACGGCAATTTAAATGCATATATAGGACATCATTGCTGAAGTCGAACTGAACGCCCTTACTTCTATTGATAAACACGATATACGCTTTCCCTCGTAAAACCAGGCGAAGGAAGGAATCAATCTCCTGAACGCGAACACGCATTCCCTCTTTTAATCCTTTGCGCCTCCGTGCTTCCACATAACCGAGCGTAATAAAGGAGCATCCCGCCGCCTCAAGAATTGCCCGTGTTATGTCGATAAACCGATTCTCTACGTCCAAATAATCCGCCATCGTGACAATCTTTCCCTCGTACACCTTCCCGATATCGGAATAATTGGTCCACTCGTCTTTTTGGTATTCGCCATTCTCGTCATAATACTCGGGCTTGTATTTGACGATTTCGTGCGATGCCCGCTGAAAAGCCAAACTGTCAAAACGGCGGAGGATTAACTCTCTGTTTTTCATTGAATCAATGTTTATCAAAAGATGCGCGTCCTCAGTGGACATTCTCTCCGTCAAAATACAATTCTGTGATAGACGTATCCTGATACTTCTCGCCGGGGTAGACATCCAGGATTTCAAACTTGAGCGTCCACAGTTCCGGGGCGTCGGAGTTCTGGAAATTGCCCAATTTACCCACATTGAACATTTGCAGGTTTCTTGTGTCCTTTAAGTGAAGTATCGCGTAGGGTTTGTTGGCGTAATACAAACGCATCGTTTTGACGCGGCCATTATTCTTCCAGGCAGAGGCAGTCTTCGTATATCCGTTTAAGATGGCGATGTGAGTAATCCAGGGGCAGGCACTCGAAAAAGAATAGGTCAGCCATTCTCCCACGCCATTCCCGTCAACTCCTTCGACCCATGCGGTCGTGATACTGAAATCATGCGCATTGTCGGCTGGATACTTATTCGAAAGGGAGCTGGATGCCGCGATTGACTCCACCAAGCCTCCACAGTACCAACTGCATCCGACGCCGTAGAAATGCGTAAGGACCTCATCCATTTCGGCCAAATCTACAATGGCTTTCTCCTCATCGCTCATGGCTTTGTAGTTCTCTTCGGCTTGTAGCGCCAGTTTCTCCACTCTGACCAGATCGGCTTTGGGCAGAGGTATTACTTTTTCGGGTCTTAGGTCCAGTTCCTGTGCTTGCAGTAGTGCGCAAGGCCACAGTAACAGCAGAGCGAACAGGCTAAGTCTTTTAGGCATTTTAGTTTCAGGCGTTTAAATCGAACACAAAGATAATCATTTCGCTAGATTATCATCATTATTAACTGCAATTTAAGTCATTATTATGGCTTTTTACGGACTAAGATCGTCACTGGTGACGATCTTAGTTGCGGGTAGCGCTGTAAGGGTACCGGCCGTGGCGGCGTAAAGGGTACCGCCGTAGCGCGCAATAGGATACCGCCAGAGGGCGGCCTGTTTGATGGTGTTGCAAAGGTAATATTATTTTTTCTTTCG
>Ga0310695_10002324_pt1 | contig 40581 bp, 36 predicted proteins | sample RumenRJG_04DNA_FD_203882 | JGI IMG/M metagenome (GOLD analysis project Ga0310695, IMG submission 203882) | Bovine rumen microbial communities from Lethbridge, Alberta, Canada - RJG_04 (v2) (version 2) | ecosystem: Host-associated > Mammals > Digestive system > Stomach > Rumen | place: Canada...
TCAAGGCTTAATCGACTCAATCTCAATCAGCCTCAATTCAAGCGATCCAAAAATCTATGAGGAACGCTGCCGCCCGACTTTCGGAGAAAATGCCCATGCCGCCATGCTTGCATTCGCCCGAAATTCAGTAAAATATGTGCCGAATGTTACTATGACCACGGTTTCCACAACAATCACGCACGAAGATGAAGAAAACTGCCGCGAGCTGTGCAAAAAAATTGGTGCAAACTACAGAATCCGCGAGCTGATTGACTAAAATCCCCTTTTCAGCACAGTACTAGCACAGAAATCCTGCGATATTCAGTGTCCGCCTGATTGCATCGATGTAACTCAGGCTGATTTCGTCCATTTTTAGTCCGCTTTTTGTGATGTAACCAAGCTCAAAACTGTGGCTCAGTCCGCCATCGGGATTCTGGAGCGGTACAAGAATAAAATCCTCGTTGGTCTCTTCTGCAAAAACCCCCGAAAGAAATGTGTAGCCGTCAAGCGTTTTGAGCAGGTTCAGTTCTGTTGCACGGTCTGCAACCGTAATCGCCTGATTCAAGCTGTAACGTTCAATCACTTCATCTGAGAAAAATGACTTAACATCGTCGGTGTCAAAGGTCACGAAGCGGTAATCCGAAAGCTCGTCGAGCGAAACCGACTCTTTTTTTGCCAGCGGATGATTTTTGTGAAGGTAAACAAAGGCGTTACATTCCGTGAGATGATGAAAATCAATGTTATTGGATTTGAGACTTTTTAAAATCGACTCGCGGTTGGAATCACTCAGGTAGAGAATGCCGATTTCACTTTTTCCGAGCGCAACGTCCGCAATCACGAGTGAAGCTTTTTTTTCGCAGAAAGCGAAATCGTAGCCCTCGCCAGAAAAATCTTTTACGATTTCGACAAAGGCTTTGCGCGCAAATGCGTAGTAAAGCGTCGTGACCGAAAAAGTTTTCTTTTCTGCCGAAGTGTATTTTTTGAGAAATCTTTCGTAATATGCGTAAAATTCTCTGGCATCACGGATAAATTTCGCCCCGGTTTCAGTCGGCTTTACGCCACGCGCCGTGCGGTTAAAAATCTGGAATCCCAGCTCATCTTCCGCGTCATGCAGCGAAGCCGAAAGAGAAGGCTGCGAGACAAAAAGCCTTTCCGCAGCCTTATTAAGCGAAGGCGAATCCGCCACGCCAAGAATATATTTAATTTGTTGCAGAGTCATAAAACTCTAGCGTTTGCTCTCAGCGTTAATGAACTTTTCGTTGCTCTGCTCGTACCACCATTTTGTGTATGGAAGCTTGATTCGGGCAGCGAGGTTTTTTTCGAACGAGCGGTTTGTAACGGTGTCGCGAATCAGTTTTGCAAAGCTCAAAGTTCCCTCGTAACCAAAGACAGTGTACTCGTCGGCAACGAAGACTGCGGCATAGCCCTGCTTGATTGCCCAGACGGTAGTTCCCGGGTGTCGGCTAAAGTAAACATCCGGCTTGTAGCGGTTGAGGATATTCAAAACCTCGTAGTTCTGCTGGTCGGCGACGGCAACCTTCATGTCCTTAGGGCTGTTTTTAAGCAAATGCTCCAGTGCCGGTGGAACTTGGCCGTTGTCGTACTTGTAATCGTAGTGCCATGCAAGCGCGTAATCGATTGTCATGCCGAATTCCTGCAAGACGCGGGCAATTTCGTAAGTAAAGCCAGGTCCCATTCCGATTACGGCACGGAGCCCACGGAGAGGCTTGATTGCTTCTTCAATCTGCGGAATGTAAATCTCGCGCTGTTTTTTGATGTAAGCTTCAACCTGCTCACGTCGGCCGATTGCATCCCCAATTCCACGGAGCCATGTTTCAAAGCCTGTAACACCTGAATGGTTGATTGTGCGGACATAAGGAACACCGTAAGTCTCTTCCAAAGCGTTTCCGAGGTAAGTTCCCAAAGTTCCACAAATACAAACCGTTGCCAGAGCCTCGCTCAAATGTGAAAGCTCTTCGATTGTCGAGTTACAGTAAAGGAATTGCGGCTCTGCGTCAAAAACTTCGTTGAAAATCTTTGTAATTTGAGGGCGTGCGCTCTCGTAGAAGTTCTTGATGTTGATGATTCGTCGCTTTTCCTTCGGCGGTTTTACGATTCCTTGCAAAACTGCGTGGTCAGAAATGTCGAAACCAGAAGCCCAGATTCGGCTCTTGAAGCCTTCACAGTGAACCGGGATTACAGGGATTGGCAATTCATCGTTGATTTCGTCGGCCAGGCCGTCAACGTCCTCACCGATAACGCCAGAAACGCAGGAAGTCGAGATAAAAATTGCGTCCGGCTTGTATGTTTTGTAGGTGTGCTCCACGATTTTTCGAAGGTCGTTCATCGCACCAAAAACTGTGTCCTTTTCGTTCAAGTCCGTGCAGACAAAGACTGAGTTTGTTGTTTTGTTGATGCGGGCTGCAATCTGACCGAATTTTACGTTGTCGTTTGAAGCCATTGCGGTACATCCGGCAGGCGCGTGGTAAACGACTGCGACATTTCGGATTGCGGCAAGTGCGTTCAATGCACAGCCAGAAAGACAAGAGCTTGACTGTGAGAAGCATCGCTCGCGGTTTTTGAGTGAGCCGCATTCTGAACGGTATACGAGCGTTTCAAGGTCGCCCACAAAACCTGTGATTGAGCCGAGTCGGTTTTCACGAACGGCAAGATTTGCGTTTTTAAAGTTATATGGCATGGTTATCTCCTAAAGTTTCAATTTGCTCATTGCGGCTGAGAAAATCTGCTCAAGCAAATGAAGTCCGCCTGAGTAGCCTGCGATGTGGTCGTTGATTACGAGCTTTTCGAGCATCGGGTAGCTTACATTTACATAATGCGCTCCGATTTCAGCCGCAAGTTTTTTCTCCCAGTTCGAGCCGATGATAAGCGGAGTGCCCGCAAAGTCAGTCTTTTTAATCTGTTCGTGAATGTCGTGACCGTCAGTCGTGAATTGAACCTGAGCCTGAATTCCGTAGTTGAGGTTTGAAATCTCGTTCGCAATCTGTGTGCGATAGGCTTCAGGAGCGTCGTCAGTGATAAAGACTTTCTCCGGGAATAAGCCCATGTCGTTTACAAGGAATTTTGTGACTGCCATAGTGTACTGACTGTCGCTCGCAACTGTAAACCGCTTGCCCAAAATTCGGGTTTCAAGCAAAGTGTCTGCAAATCGTTCTATATAATAGTAGAATTCTGCTTCTTTTTCGGTGATAACCTTTTCGACTAAATCTTTGTCCGCACCAGTGAACTCCTGGACGGCACGAAGGAATTTTGTTGTCTCAGTCGCACCAATCGGCAAAATCGGATAATGCAAAAGAGGAACCTTGAATTTTGTCTCAAGATATTTTGCGCTTTCCAGGCCAACCCACGGCGAAATCAAAATCGTGAACTGTGCGCGTGCTGCATTCTTGATATTCTCGACTCCGCGACCAAAGCCAAAGATTGTGTTCGGCTTCAATCCGATTGCAGAAATCAGGCTCTCAATTTCACGCAAATTTCCGAGCCAGTATGGATCCTGCTGTGGCGGGCCTGCGAAAATGTTGACCAAGCCTTTGATTGTTCCACCAGCTTCTTCTCGCTCTTCACGAATTTCAGGGCGGTTAAGGTACTGCTCGAAGATTGACTTCAAAATCCAGTCGTGGCCGACATAGTTATTTCCTTTAAAGCCAGGAGTTTTTGCCCAGATTACAGGCTTTTCTTCATCTTCAAATTCCTGAGCAACTTCTTTGATGTCATCGCCGATAATTTCGCCTGTACATCCAGAAAGCACCACGAACAAGTCTGCATCGATGACACGAAGCGCATTGTGAATCGTTGAGCGCAATTTTTCTGCACCGCCGAATACAACTTCCTTCTCCGAAATCGAAGTACAAGGGAAGATGTTCGGGCTGTAACGACCGCTGGTTCCGTTGTTGTCGTTCAGTTTTGAAGCACATCCCGGTCCTGAGTGAAGGACAGGAATCGCACCTGTAATCGACTGAACAGTCTGCATAGCAGCCAGCGCACACTTGTAACGCGGCTGATCAAGAATTTTCGCCATTTTAGTACCCCTTTTGTTTTCTTTCTTTTATTTTTCTTCTATATTCATTGATTTTTGCAATTGCCTCGTTTATCGGAAGGACGATGTCGTAAGCGGTTACGTTATATCTTGCCAGTGCCCGGATTGCGTGCGGGCCGATTCTTGCGACAAGGACGTAATCCACATCGCTCAGAGCTTTCGCAATTTCGTCCATCTGACTGTGCCCCTCGCCTGCTCCGTTGTGACCACCACAGCCAGCACCTTCTGCCCCAGCTGATTGGCTTCCACCACACTCACCGCCTAAGCAGGCAGTCGTGACATCTCTCTCCCCGATGTCCTCTGCCTTGCCGCTTTCTTCATCAACTTCGAAAATCAAAAAAGACTGAACATGTCCGAAATGAGAATCGACTGTAATGCCATCGCTCGTAGCAACCGCAACCTTATATTTTTCTGACATAGTACCCCTGTAAAGCAAAAGGTTGTTTCTGGCAATACCGATAACCTATTGCTTTACTAGGTTTATAGTATAAATTTTAACCTAGTTAGTCAATAGGTATTAAGTCTTTTTTCTGCTTTAATAAGGAAAAAATTGCGACATATCCGTACGGAAATTTAATGTTTCAGAAGGAATTTTATTTTTTTATAAAGTAATCTACCAGCTCATAAATCCATTCACTTAAATTGGAAAAATTGAATCCCAATTTGAGAGCTTTTTCTGTATTGATGCTGTGCTCAACTTCACCGTTGTAAGGAGCATTTTCGCCCTCACTTGAAATGATTGCCTTTGAGCCAGTTTTGCTTTCGATATAATTTATGATTTGCCTTATAGTGATTGTGCCATTTGAAGCACCGTTTATCGCACCCTTAAAATCTTTGTTTACCAAAAAAGCCATAAAAGAACCGGCCTCGTCCGAGCGGATAAAACTCATCTGACGGTCAAGATTATCGATATTCATTGGAATTGAATGAATCACGTGCTCAACATAGAATTGCAGCCGGTTGGTGTAATCATCTTTTCCGATTACATAAGGATAACGAACCGCAATGAAATTCTGGTCTGAATATTTTTGCCACAAAGCACATTCCGCCTGACGTTTTACCTCGTTGTATGAAAAATCAGGCCGGTCGCACCAGATAAGCTCCTTTGAAAGCGGATCGAATTCAGATTCTTTTGTATCAAAATGCTTTTTATCATACACGGCTGTGCTCGACATATAAATATATTTGTCGCAATCAAGCACGTCCAGCAATTTTCTGATATCATTTGAACTGTATGCAATTTTATCGATAACGACATCAAAGTGCCTGCCAGAAAGTGCATTCTTTAAGCTTTCGGCGTTTGTTCGTTCAAGCACAAGACGATTCACCTTTTCGCCATAAGAATCCGAAGAATTGCCTCTGGTCGCAATCGTAACTTTGTGACCGCTCTTTAGAAGCTCATTCACCGTGTGAATCCCAAAAAATCTTGTTCCGCCCAAAACTAAAATATTCATACTTAATTTTAACTTATTGGAAAGAGAAAAATCAATCCAATGTTTGCTTGCAAAATTGCGGTAAAGCTGGCTCTTTGCCGCCTCCATGCGGCACAATTAAGGTTCTGGAAAGCAGCGACATCCTGTCGTGACAAGTTTTCTCACGAAAACTTGCGGTATAGCTGTCTTTGCGCCACATCCGTGTGGCGATTTTAATGTTATAGAAAGGATTGGATTAGCTTTCATTAAACATCCCGTGGTATAATAAAATTACTGCGAGGTTTTATGTACAGGATTCTTGTTGCGGATGATGAAAAAGATGTAATTGAACTTTTACGACTTTATCTTGAAAAGGACGGATTCGAAGTGCTTTCTGCTGAAGACGGAATTACCGCCTTGGGGATCGCCGAAAGTGAAAAACTTGACCTTGCGATTCTTGATGTGATGATGCCTGAGCTGAACGGCTTCCAGCTTCTCAAAAAAATCCGCGAAAAGTCAAATATTCCTGTGATTATGCTCACAGCCCGTGTCGCTTCCTCTGACAAAGTGCTTGGACTTGACATTGGCGCGGACGACTACGTGACAAAGCCTTTTGATCCGCTTGAACTTTGCGCCAGAGTCAAGGCGAATATCCGCCGCTACCATTCTTCGGTGGCAGAAAAGGCTCCGTCGGTTATCAAGGCGGGCTGTCTTTCCCTCGATGCCGAAAAATGCCTGCTTTTCAAAAATGACCGGCAGATTGAAATCACTTCAACTGAATTCCGCGTGCTGCAGCTTTTCATGGCAAACCCCAACCGGGTTTTCACAAAGGCTCAAATCAGTGCGGCCGGCTGGGGCGAAAATGTCTTCGTCGAGGACAACAGCATAATGGTCACTCTGAGCAAGCTCCGGTCAAAACTTGGCGGCGAAGGATGGATTAAGAATATCCGCGGGCTGGGCTACAGAATGGAGATTCAGAATGAAGGCTAAAACCAAAAAACTCAGATTCCAGATTTTTTTGTATATGGTCGTGACTCTGCTCTTGTGGTTCGTAATTATCACGGCCCTTTCAGAATACCTTTATTATATAGAAGAAAAAAGCGGCATCGAACTTCCATTCAAATTTTATATTCTCGTAAATATTCTTCAGGCTGCCCTTCTTGTTTTGATGAACATTCCTTTCCTCAGATTTTTGATTAAACACGTGGACAGGCCTGTTCAGAAAATCATTGCTTCACTCAACAGAATCGCAGAAGGAAATTACAGCGAAAAAATCAGCTTCGAGTCCAAAAATGAATTCGACGAAATAAAAGACACCTTCAATTCCATGGCAAAAAAACTTGAAGCTGCCGAAAAAATCAAGCACAAAGCCGAAAACGAGCGGATTCTTCTTTTTGCGAACATGGCTCACGACCTCAAGACACCGATTACCAGCATAATCGGCTTTTCCAAGGCTCTTTCCGACGGAATAATTTCTGACGAAGCAAAAAAATCTGACTATCTTGCAACAATCAATTCAAAAGCAACAAAAATGAACGGGCTGATTGACCGGCTTTTTGAATACGTCAAACTTGAAAGCACGGAAAATCTGCTCCACAAAGAAGAATGTGACATTGCGGAGATTTTGCGGAATTGTGTCGCAGATGTTTACGCCGAATACGAAGAGAAAAGAATCAGCCTTGAAATTGAAATTCCAGAAATGCCTGTGATAAAAAAAGCTGACAAGGTGGAGCTTTCCCGCGTTTACACAAACCTCTTGAACAATGTCTTAAAGCACAATCAAAACGGAATCAAAGTTCTCGTAAAAATGGATGCGGAGGGTTGTGTTCTGATTGCGGATTCGGGTGAAAAAATCCCGGCGGAAGTAAAAGAATCACTTTTCATGCCCTTCGTCTCAGGCGACAAATCACGGCAATCCAAAAACGGAAGCGGGCTGGGTCTTTCACTCGCTTCAAAAATAATGGAAAAACATGGCGGCTCTTTGCGGCTTTCAGAAAATATTCCCGGCTACACGAAAGGTTTTGTGGCAGCACTGGGCTAGGGATTGGAGCGCCGCCGAAGGCGTTCTGTAGTGAGGGAGTTTTGCGACCGAACGAAAGAATGGAGCGCAATTTGCGCGGAAGTGCGGAAAGCCCGACGGCGAAGCCGGAGCCCCCTAAAATTAAGGTTTTAGAAAGGTTCCGTCAAATTTATTGAAAACATGCTCTTGTAAGGTTCTATTATCCTCAAAAGCAACTTACAGGAGTTTTATATGCGAACGAATACTAAAATCAGCCTGCTTTTTTTAAGCGTTACCCTGCTTTCATTTTTTTCATGCAGCAGGGAAAATGGCGGTGAAATACCAGAAGACACTGAGTTTTCTCAAAAGATTTCTGTAAAAGCAGAAAAACTTGAGCGCCGCACGATGCGAACTTACGTTGAGCTGAACGGAAGCATTGCGGCAAAAAACTCGGTGCAGGTTTATCCTTTGATTTCAGGAAAAGTCTCAGGCTGCAAAGTAAATCTCGGCTCTTACGTTAAAAAGGGAGACGTTCTTATCTTTGTGGATGCCTCCGAGCCTGGCAGAGAATATCAGCTTAGTCAGATTGTCGCACCGATTTCAGGAAGCGTTGTTTCAATTCCGCCCAAAAACGGCCTTAAAGTAACATCCGACACGGCTCTTCTCACAATCGGAGACCTTTCAGAACTTGAAATAAAGACTTATCTCCCGGAAAAATATTTCAGCATGTTGAAAAAGGGTCAGAAGGCAGAAGTTCGCGTCGCTTCCCAGCCCGATGAAGTTTTTTTTGCAACAGTTCAAACAATTTCGCCTGTAGTTGACGAGGCAAGCCGGACTGTGGAGACAATCCTCAAACTGGACAGGCCGGACAATCGGATTACAGCGGGAATGTTCTCAAAAATCAAGCTTTATCTTACAGAATACGAAAATTCGCTCCCGGTAAAAGAAGAAGCTATTTCAGAACGGGATGGAAAACGAGTGGTTTTTACGATTGGCGAAGATGGAAAAGCACAAAGCCACGAAGTTAAAGAAGGAATCAGCGTTGACGGAAGGGTTCAGATTCTTTCGGGTGTGAACGAGGGCGAGCTTGTAATAACAGAAGGCGTTTCTTCGGTTCAGGACGGAATGGAAGTTACGGTTATTTCCGAATAAGGGGCAAAAAATGAATATTTCAAAGAAAACACTCTCAAACCCGGTTTTAATCATCATCATTTTTACTTTGCTTGGAATCATGGGGCTTTTCACTTTCAAAAAGGTCGAAATCAACTTGTGGCCGGAAATGAAAGAGCCTTATCTTATGGTCTATGCCACTTATGAGAACGCAGGCCCACAGTCGGTGGAAAACGCAGTTACAAAAATAATTGAAGACGGTCTGGTGAGCGTGTCAAATCTCAAAAAATTGACTTCGATTTCTTCAGAAAAGACAAGCATCATCAATCTTGAATTCAATTACGGCACAAATCTTGATGCGGCAACGAATGAAGTGCGTGATGCAATCGACTCAATCCGAGACGCACTCCCAAAAACGGTGAAAACTCCGAGCATAATGAAATTCACGATGAATTCCATGCCGATTATGACTCTTGCAGTTCGCGGCAACAGGAATGCCGAAGAATTGCGCTACATTGCAGACAAGGAAATCAAGGGAATTCTCACTCAGGCGGGCGGTGTTGGTCAGGCAACGGTTAGCGGTGGCCGCAAGCAGATTGTGCGCGTCGAGCTTTCCCAGAACAGACTTGCCGCTTTCGGTCTTACAGTTCCTGAGATTGCATCAAAACTCGCCCTTGAAAACCTTGACTTGGGCGGCGGAAAAATCCGAGAGGACTATAAAAACTTCGTGGTAAGAACCAGCGGCGAATATGCTTCTGTAAAAGAAATTAACGACACGGTTCTTGAAACAATCAATGGCTACAATGTGAAGCTATCCGATGTCGGTACGGCTTTTTTCGGCTATAAGGATGAGACGGAAAGCGTTTACATCAACGGAAAGCCGGGAGTCTACATTTCAATCACAAAACAGTCCGGCACGAACGCTGTAAAGGTTGCCAACGCCCTTTATGAAAAACTCGAAGAATTAAAGGAAACTCTGCCGGGTGACATTCAGATTGAAGTGATTTCGGACGATTCGATTACAATCCGCGAAACTCTGAACACACTTTTCTCTACGGCCTGGCAGGGAATTTTACTTGCAGTCCTCGTGCTTTTCATTTTCCTCAAAAGTTTTAAAAGCACCTTCATCATTTCGATTTCAATTCCTCTCTCAATCATCATCACTTTCCTTTTGATGCATATTCTGGGAATCACGCTGAACATGATGACTTTGACCGGCTTGATTCTGGGCGTGGGAATGGTCGTCGATGCCTCAATCGTCATGATTGACAACATTTATTCTTACCGGATGCGTGGAACTCGTGCCAAAACAGCCGCAATTCTGGGAAGTCAGGAAATGATTTCTTCGGTAATCTCGGGCAACCTCACCACAATCGTCGTTTTCATTCCCTTTCTCTTGTACATGAAGGAACTAGACTGGATGGGTCAGATGGCAAAGGACATGATTTTTACGATTGTAATTGCGATTGTATCAAGTCTTTTTGTGGCGATTTTTCTTGTGCCTGTTCTCGCAGGTCATTATCTTCCTCTTACAAACCGCGCCGAAAAACCAGTGCGCAATGCTGTCCTCAAAACGCTCTATGATTCTTTTGAAAATGTCATGGATAAAATCACGGACGTTTACAAAAAGATTTTACGGGCTGCCCTTTCTCACAGAAAGACCACAATTTTTTCTGCGGTGGCCGCCCTCCTTCTTTCACTTGCCATAATTCCTTTTTTGGGAATCGATTTGATGCCAGACACGGAAGCGCCTTCAGTCACGTTGAACATCGAGCAGCCTGTGGGAACAAACCATGACTCAACGGCAAAAGTGGTGCAATATTTTTCGACAGTTGCGGAGCGTGAAGTCAAAAAATACAAGACAATCGTTTCTTCAACAGGAACAGGTGAAATGGACTCATCTTCAAGTGAAAACAAAGGCAGCGTCACGATTTATCTTCCGTATGCAAATGAGCAGATTGATTCAGCTTCTGATGTGAAAAGAAAACTTGAGGCACACTTTGCAAAATTTCCTGGAACAAAACTCTCTTTCCGCCGTGGAGAGATGGAAGAAATGGCAGGTCAGGACATCGATATTGTCGTTCGAAGCAATGATCTGGCCGAAGCGTCAAAATTCGCAAAAAAACTGATGAAACTTATGGAACAAACAGGAAGCTTAGGCACAATCGGCATGGATTTAAAAGAAGGACTGCCTCAGGTTGAAGTCTCGATTGACCGTGAACGAGCCGCAGACTTCGGTGTAAGCATTGAAGCGGCCGCAACTGAAATCAACAACAGCATTGCAGGAGTTACGGCTACAAAATTCCGCACAAACGGCAGCGAATACGATGTAATTCTCGGCTACAAAAACAGCGACAAGGAAAAGGTCATGGATTTGGATTCAATTATGGTTCGGGGAACAAACGGTCTTGTCGCGCTCTCGAATTTTGCAAGCATCAAAAAATCTTTCGGCCCGGTCGAAATCAACCGCCAGAACAGAAGTCGCACAATTCATGTTACGGCAAGCATCACGGACGGTTCAAAGGCCCCGGACGTCGAAGCAAAAATCAAAAAACTCGTCTCGGAAAACTGCGTGATTCCTTCATCAGTGACTGTAAGCTACGAAGGTTCATGGAAAAAAATGCAGGAACAGGGAAGCGCTTTTGGTCAAATCATCCTACTGGCGATGATTCTTGTTTTCGGCGTTATGGCAGGAACTTACGGAAGTTTCAAGGCACCTTTCATCAACATGATGACGATTCCCTTTATGTTCATCGGCGTACTTGTCGCATACTTTTTGAAAGGTCAGCCAATTTCTATCATGACCATGCTGGGACTTGTAATGCTTGTTGGAATAGTCGTAAACAACGGAATCATTCTCGTGGATTACACGAATCTTTTAGTGAGTCGTGGAAAATCCGTGAAAGATGCGACTTTTGAGGCCGGGGCAAGCAGATTGCGTCCTGTTCTCATGACAACGCTGACCACAATTTTGGGAATGCTTCCGATGAGTTTCGTGACGAGCGGAAGTGCGGCAATGGTTCAGCCAATCGGACTCGGTGTTTTGGGCGGATTGGTTTCCAGCACATTCATCACGCTTATTTTGATTCCTGTTTTGTATTCGATTCTGATGAAGGACACCGCAAAAGAAAAAAGCAAAATCAAAATGATTGATATGAATGACGAGGCGGACAAAGAACTTTCTAAGAATCTTAACGGTTTTAACGGCAAAAAAGCGTCATTCAGGTGCGAGATTATCGCAAACCAGTCCGTACAGGAAGAAATCACAAGCCTGCTCGAAGAAAAAATCGAAGGCTTCCAGTATTCCGTAATCGAACAGACTTTCGGTCGGGGCTTACAATCACGAAAACTTGGTTCATCCGTCTGGCCAGAGATGAACTTCGTGCTCACGGCCTATGTCACAGAAGAAGAGTTTTCAGTCGTAAAAAATGCCGTAGAATCCGTAAAGTCAATTTTCCAGAGCGAAGGCATCCAGATGTTCGTAATTCCTGTTTAATGGATAATGGACACAAATAGAAATTTTTCTTGCTTTGAGCATATTTTCATCTTAAAATTGTGGAGTCGTTTTGCAATTTTGAAAGCGGGCGACTCTATTTTTTTTGCACATACCACTATCACGGAGGAAAAATGTTCGGCTTCAATTATTATACACCTACAAAAGTCGTGTTCGGAAAGAACACCGAAGAAAAAGTCGCGGATTTGATTAAGGAATTTGGCGGAAAGAAAGTTTTGATTCATTATGGCGGCGGAAGCGTGGTTCGCTCAGGTCTTTTGCCTCGTGTCAAAGGCTTTTTGGATAAAGCTGGCATCAACTATCTGGAACTTGGCGGTGCTGTTCCCAACCCTCACCTTGGGCTTGTACGCGAAGGAATTGAACTTTGCAAAAAAGAAGGGATTGATTTTCTCCTCGCAGTGGGCGGCGGAAGTGCGATTGACTCAGCAAAGGCGATTGGTTACGGTGTGGCTAACGACGGCGACGTATGGGATTTTTACGACTACAAACGAAAAGTAACAGGCTGCCTTCCGATTGGCGTTATTCTCACGATTGCGGCAACAGGAAGCGAAATGAGCGATTCTTCGGTTATCACAAAGGAAGAAGGACTTGTCAAACGCGGATATTCAAGCGATTTTGGCCGCCCGCGCTTTGCAATCATGAACCCGGAACTTACGATGACTCTGCCAGATTATCAGACTGCCTGCGGCTGCACGGACATCATGATGCACACAATGGAACGCTATTTCACGAACGGCGGCAACATGGAACTCACCGACTCAATGGCAGAAGCCCTTCTCCGCACTGTCAAAGAAAACGCAAAGATTCTTGCAAAAGACCCCAAGAATTATGACGCACGCGCCGAAGTCATGTGGGCAGGAAGCCTCGCGCACAACGGACTGACAGGCTGCGGAAACGACGGCGGCGACTGGATGACTCACAAACTGGAGCACGAGCTTGGCGGTCTTTACGACGTGGCTCATGGAGCAGGTCTTGCGGCAATCTGGGGAAGCTGGGCACGATACGTTTACAAAGACTGCCTCCCCCGCTTCAAAAAATTCGCAATCAATGTAATGGGCGTTGAAAAGGCTGGCACGGATGAAGAAATCGCGCTCAAAGGCATCGAAGCCATGGAAGATTTCTACCGCGAAATCAAAATGCCAACGAATCTCCGGGAACTTGGCGTAAAAGCCTGCGACGAGGACTTAAAGCTCATGGCACACAAATGCTACGTGGGCACCGGCGGCCCCAAAGGCTCAGCAAAACTTCTGAATGAGGAAGATATGCTGGAGATTTTTAAGATGAGCCGGTAAACAGCAATTTTATCCAATAAATTGTTTTTCGATTCATATAGACTCTGAGCATCAAACAAAAAGCCTCAACGGCTTGCAAGGAGGCATGATAAAAATTACATCCATGTAATTTTTATCATGGAAGATTTTGACATCGTCAAAACTTCTATACGCTGCTTCCATGCAGCGCGCTGACGCGGAGTCTATAAGGAGTCTATATGAAAAACGAAGTTTTTGAAAAATTCAACGAGGGCAAACTGAGCCTTCCTGGAAAGTTAGTTTCTTTCAGCGAAATTGCATGGTCTAAGCACCCCACTTTTGAAGGAGTCGAGCTAAAGCACATAATTACTTCAAAAGACACGAACGGCCAGTTCAGCTATCATCTTGTTAGAATCGCACCGAACAAAAGCATCAAAAATCACATCCACGAAACACAGCTTGAAACTCACGAAGTAATTGCGGGAAGTGGCGAATGTGTGAACGACGGCAAAACGCTCAAATATGAGCCGGGCGTAATTTCAATAATGCCTGCAAAGATTCCGCACGAAGTAAATGCAGGAGCAGAAGGATTATATCTGTTCGCAAAATTTTTCCCGGCTTTGTGCTAAATCAGAATCAAAGCTGGGGTCTCACTTTTCTACTGAATCTTTGTACTCTTTTGGAGTGAGCCCCACAATTTTCTGAAAGCATCTGTCGAGGTGGCTCTGGTCGCAGAATCCAGCATCGTAAGTCACTTCGCAGACGCGTTTTTCTTCTTCAAGAAGTTTTTGGGCTTTACGCACCTTGCACTGAATCTGAAACTGATGCGGAGTAAGCCCGAACGCCTTTTTGAATTGCCGGATCATGTGAAACGGACTGATGTTAGAATCCTTTGCCATTTCTTCTATTAAATAAAGATTTTCCGGCGAATCCAGAATCGTGTCCTTTAGCTCAACAAGATAACCGTCACGCTCCCCACCCGGATTTTCTGGCAGCTTGATGCAAGTCACGAGCATCGAATAGCCCGCACTGTCCACAGGCTTGATTTCATGAAGCACATCCGGCGGAATAGAAAATTCTTCGCCAGCCTCACAAACTTTTTTTTCCCCATTCAGAATGATGCAAACTCGACCTTTCTCAACGCAGCCCAAGACAAGATGACTGGCATGAGTGTGCGGAGGATAAGCCTTCGTCCAGTTCTTGTAGTGAACACATTCAATCTCGTCATTCTGCTTGCGGTAAGAAATTTCGTTTGCCATAAAATAAGTTTATGATGTTTTACAAATCGCTCTGCTCATCAAGATAAGCGTTCAAAAATTTGGAAGCCAGGCTGTCCGGGAGAATATTCTTTCGGGCTTCATCTGGAGCAAACCACTTGTAAGAATCAATTTCCTTGTTCGGATTAAGTTCGCTCGCATCTTTTACAAAGGCCGTAAAATTGCACATAAGCGTATTTGACTTTTCAAAGAAATTCGTTCGGTTGAAATGAACTCGGCTTGCAGTCATGCCGGTCTCTTCCTTGATTTCACGAACGGCGGCATCCTCAATCCTCTCTCCACGGTTTACATAACCCGCAACAAGAATATAAACAGGCCGCCCATACTGTTGAATCAGAAGAATCTTTCCAGTTGACTCATCAATAACAATCATGCTGACAGCTACGTTATAAAGCGGAAACCGATACTGACCGCATTTTTCGCAATAAGGAACAAGACCCTCACCTTCAAGCTCCTTTTCGACAAGAAGCGTACCACATTCTGTGCAATATGAACTCATGGATATATTGTAGCATGAAAAATTGAGATGGGTAAGATGGAAAAAACGAAGCCAACAAAAGAATTTATTGGAAATTTTCAGCAATCATGTTAATCTGTTTCTATGCAGAATTCTACAACAGCATTTTTAAGCAGCAAAGGCAATTATTCAACTTTCTCTTTTAATGGCACAACCCTGACATTTTTGACTTCAAAAAATCTTGATCGATACACAAAAGTCAAAAAATGGGATAACGGCTACATTGTCGTCATGGCAAAAAACAAATCAAAACCAGAACATGAAGATTACATCGACTTGCAACCAATCTTGGAAAATTTATACATGGAGCCAAAATCCTTTCTAAGCAAGATTCAAAATATGGAGGTAAGATATGAGTGAAAAACAAATCGAAGAAATAGCAGAAAATGCAGATATGATAATCAATAGTTACGCATTCACAAGAAAAGATGGAAATATAAGCGTTTTGAATTTGAGAAAACCAAATCGCGCAATGATTATTTCTGAACCAGGGAAATTACTTGAAACAAACATGGATGAAATTGAACAAGTCATAGTACACACTATTTGGAAATGTATCAAGCCTGGCAAGAAGACAGCGAGAATGGATTTTATAGAGATGGGGAGTAAAACATATAATACGATTATCTTGACTTTTGCCCGAAATATGCTATATTAAGCATCCTTTCCCTTATTTTCTATGCAAATCACAAAATATGATATAAAATCAAAGAATGAAGGCAAAAATTCTTAAATCCATCAAAAGTTTTATTTTTCTTGCAATTATTCTCCTGTGCGTTACATCATGCGTGGATTATGTTCAGTCTTTGACTTACAAAAACGGCAAATATCAGATGTATTATAAAATAACGCTGTCGAAAGTGCTTTTTGCGATGGCTGAGGAAAATCCAGAAGAATTATTCAAGGATTTTGACAAAGAAATGCTTGAAGGCTTACCTAAGAATGTGACTGTAAAGCCTGTTAACACTGATCTTGAAGTCGGTGCAGAATTTATTTTGAACATAAATCCTAAGACGAGTGACGAAAATGAAAAGTCTTTCCTTCCGACAATAACCGGAGCAAAATACTATATTCCGTTTCTGCTCGGTCAGAACGATTCTATTTCGGATTCATTCAATTCTGGTTCCGGCGAAGATGAAAAAATCGCCCAAGCAATTCTTTCATCCGCTAAGTGCCGAATTCTTATCAGCAAAAATATCATCGCTTCGGTAGAAAACGCCTACTTTGAGGGCAAGGGTAGCCAGAATTATTCAATACCAGTTTTTGATTACGGCGAGTCTTTTTGTCTAGAAATTCCGTTCATCGTGCTTTTTGAAAAAGGCATGTACAGGACTGACAGGATTGTGGTGCTGAAAGGGAAATAACTTCCTTCCATAAAAACATTGCGACAGAATCAGGAAGGTGTGATATAATAATACAATCAAAAAAAGGAGCACATCATTATGAGTATTCTTCGTGTATTATTATGCATCATCTTTCCGCCGCTTGCCGTTTTGGACAAAGGCTGCGGTTCTATCATCATCGTCACTCTTCTTACACTCTGTGGCTGGGTTCCAGGTGTAATCGGGGCTTTGGTTATAAACAAAAAATAGTCCCGCCTCCCTGCCCGCTCTCACATCAACCGTGGGAGAAAGTTTCCTTCGTGTTCACGCGACCCATATAAATTTCACTTCCAATGTCGTACTCACCCGGAACTCCGATTGCGTCGGCCCGGCAATGTGCGCAGTGGGTGAAAATATTGATGTATGGGTATGCGGCCTTTCGTGCATCGTCGAGCTGCTTGAATGTCGGAGCTTCGAGGTGCTTTAACTCGTTCTGCGGAATCAGCGGAATTATGTTGTAAATATGTGCGCCAGCATCTTTTACGGTGTAGGCGATTTCTTCTATATGGCTGTCGTTGATTCCTGGGCACAAAACTGTGTTCACCTTAATCAACATTCCTGTGTCGGCCAGCTTTTTGATTCCTTCTATCTGATTGTGAATCAGAATTTTTGCGGCCTCAACTCCTGTGAAAATCTTTCCGTGATAGATAATCCTGTTATTAAGCTGGGCTTCGATTTCTGGTTCTACGGCATTGACTGTGACTGTGAGCGTGTCGATTCCAACCTCAACGAGTTCGTCCGCTTTTTCTGGGAGCAAAAGTCCGTTCGTGCTCATACAACGGATAAGCTGAGGAAATTCTTTTTTGACGAGCCGGAATGTTTCAAGCGCGTAATTTGTGGCAAGCGTGTCGCCCGGTCCCGCGATTCCAACGACCGTAAGCTCAGGGCATCGTTCTAGTGCGCGGCGGATGTATTCGCAGGCTTCTTCGGGTTTGAGCACGGTGCTTGTAACGCCCGGTCTGTTCTCGCTTTCGTTGATTTTTCTGTCACAAAAACGGCATTCGATGTTGCAGCCGGGAGCGACTGGCAGGTGAATTCGCCCTTTGTTATGCTTGTGCGGCCCAAAACACGGATGCTCGCGGTAAATTGTCTGTTCGTCCAATGCCATAAGTCTTACCTCTCTTAATACCTAGTACCTTAATAGGTTTACAATACAGATAATTGCCTACTTAGTCAATAGGATTTCTTGGAAGTTAGAACTTCGCACTTCAGGCATTACTATTATAACTGATATATTGTCAACTAAATAATATCATTTTAAAGTTTACATTCTTCTGTTTTTTTGATAAACTTTTCATACAATTACGATTGGGTTATGTTCTTGCATCTTTGTCAGTCACCACCCGAAAGTAATTCCTAAAATAGCTGATAAAAAAATGACGAATTTAAAAATAAGCGAACTTGCATCAAAAATAATCGATGGATTCAGACTTTCACGAAGTGACGACCTTTCTTTTTTCAAAGATTGTAATCTTGATGAACTTACGGCTGGCGCGGACAAAATCCGTGAGCATTTCAAGGGTGCGAATGTGGATTTGTGCACGATTATCAATGCCCGGAGCGGAAAATGCGGCGAAAACTGCAAATTTTGTGCTCAGAGTGCGCATAATCACACTGGCTGCGAAGAATATAGTTTTCTGGACGAAGAAAAAATTATTCAGGCGGCAAGGGCAAATCAGGACGAGGGCGTAAACCGATTCGCAATCGTCACGGCGGGCAAGGCACTTTCTGGCGAGGATTTTGACAAGGCGATTCATGTTTTTGAACGGATGAACAAGGAGCTTTCGATAAATCTCTGCGCATCAATGGGATTCATCACGCGCGAGCAGTTCAAGGCTCTCAGAAAAGCTGGAGTCACAAGCTATCACCACAACATCGAGACATCACGCCGTAATTTTCCAAACATCTGCACGAGCCACACTTACGACATGAAAATCGAGACAATCAAAATCGCACAGGAAGAAGGTCTTTGCGTCTGCTCTGGCGGAATAATCGGCATGGGAGAAACCTTTGAAGACAGAATCGACATGGCACTTTCCCTTTCAGAACTAAAAATCCGCTCAATTCCAATAAACGCGCTCATGGCGATTCCGGGCACTCCCCTAGCCCAGAACAAGCCCCTCACCGAAGAAGAAATTTTACGCACAATCGCAATGTTCCGCTTTATAAATCCCGAAGCAAATATCCGCCTGGCAGCAGGCCGAAAACTCCTTTCCGAGAACGGCAAAAAAGCCTTTGAATCTGGCGCTAGTGCGACAATCACAGGCAACATGCTCACCACAAGCGGAAGCACAATCCTGGGCGACAAAAAAATGCTTTCAGAAATGGGAAGAAAGGTTTCGGCTAAGTGCGGCACAGCCTGTGATTCATACTGCTGTGGATGCGATTTTCCCGAACGGTAAAATTTTCTTCAAGAATCCGATTTTATTGCTGGATTTTCCCGTTCGGGAATGATATGCTGTTATCATGAAAATTAATGGCATGGAATCTATCGCAGCTCTAGTAAAGGAAAGACGAAAGCAACTCGGTCTTACACAGGCGGAAACCGCCGCAATGTGTAATGTCGGGAAAAGATTCTTTTCCGAGCTTGAAAATGCAAAACCGACTCTTCACATAAGCAAAGTTCTTGTCTGCCTTGAAATGCTTGGAATCAATATTCATGCCGTTAACCGCGAAGATGACAGGGAGCGAGCTGAATGAAACTTGATGTATATTTTGGCAGAACAAAAGCCGGTGAACTCCGCTCAACTGATAATCGCGGTGTCATTTTTGAATATGATGAGAATTATCTATCAGATTCAGCTTCAATACGGCTCTCATCATCTCTTCCGTTACAAAAAGAAGAATTCTCTCAAAAAGAATGTATTCCGTTTTTTTCAGGGCTTTTACCAGAGGGGGATTCCAGGAAAAAAATTGCTGATTATCTTCATGTCTCAGAAACAAGCACCTTAAAACTTCTTGAATCTCTTGGTGGAGAGTGCGCTGGGCTTATCACTCTAACAAATGAAGAAAATCCAACGCTCCAAAAAGATTTTTATGATTTTACTGAACAAAACTATGAGCCACTTACTGACGAAACGATTTCTGATTTTATAAAAAAAATTCCAGAGCGTCCTCTCATCAAAGCCGATGACAAGCTTCGACTTTCACTCGCGGGCGCTCAGGAAAAACTTGCTTTGGCAAAATTTAATGAAAAATGGTTTCTGCCTCTTAACGGTGCTCCCTCAACTCATATCTTAAAGCCAACTCGGGAAGGTTCACTTTCAACGCTTGCAAAAAATGAATATATCTGTATGAAACTTGCAAAGGAATCAGGGCTTGATGTCCCTGATGTTGATTTAATTAATTTGGCTGAAAAAGATATTTTCGTTGTGGAAAGATATGACAGAAATATAAAAAAGAATACGATTCAAAGGCTTCATCAGGAAGATTTTTGTCAGGCTCTTGGTATTATGAGTGAGATAAAATATCAAAATGACGGTGGACCTGGAATAAAAGATATTTCAAATGTAATAAAATCAACAATGACTGTTCCTGCTCTTGAACTTCAAAAACTACTTCGTGCCATTGTTTTTAATTTTCTTATTGGAAACTGCGACAGTCACGGGAAAAATTATTCGCTTCTATACAATGGTAAAAAAACTATATTAGCTCCTTTATATGATGTCGTATCAACAACCGTTTATTCAGGATTAACGGATAAACTTTCAATGAAAATCGGCAAGCACTATGAAATCGATAAAGTAAGTCTTGCTGACTATAAGCTTTTGTCCGAATCGCTTGGCATTAATTTTTCAATGATAAATTCGATATTTGCACAGTTTGAAAAAAATATCGCTTTAGCATGTTCTAAAATAGAGAATGATGAAAAGGTAGACAAGAATCTTCTGGAACAAATTATGGATGGAGTCAAACAAAGGCTGATTCAGATTCAATCTTAGAGTTCAAAATTGGGTTGATGCTATGGCTTTGAGCTTTAAAGCCTCTAAACACACAAATCTCCGTTCACATCTTCGCCCTTAACCGCACTTTCGATTATCGTCGTCATATCCTGCTTGGAAAGCTGCGGACAATAGCGCACATTCGGGATTTCTGCCTGCAATTTCTCAAACAGCTTCCGTGCTGCCGTGAACTTGCGTCGTTCCTCCCCGTCGATATGGTCTTTGTCCTTGTCTTTTGTTTCCACAACAAGATTAAGCTGCTTTTTGCCGTCGTTGCGTTTTATGACATACATAAAATCTGGACTGTAAGTGCCGTCTGCATACGTCGGAATGCGAACAGTGCGACGAGGAATCTTTCCGTATACTTCAACGCTTGCGATGCTTGATTTTATCTCTGTCGTAATGTTTCGCCGCTCCAAATCTGAGTCATAGGCACATGAATCATACAGATAATTTTCCAGCGGTGTTTTTTTGCAATTCAAAACGCCAATATCATTACGAATTACATACTCACGAACATGTTGATTTTCATCGCAAAGCGGGTCATTCACAGGCGCATTCACCCGCTCGTAAGAATACCGCTGCTCAAAAGTCTTTATATACCAGTCGCGGACACCTTCGGTCAATCGCCGTAAAGTCTGCTTGCTGAAAAACTTTTCTGGAAGCGGCTTTGTCTTGAAAAACTCGCAGAAAACTTCGTGCAAAAGCTGAATCGGGATATTCGTTAGCGATTGTGCTTTTTTGAGAAAGTCAGAATAGGCAAGTTCTTTTTTAAGCGTGAATGTAGAGCCGATTTCTTTTTTGAACGAAACTCCGCCATCATCGTCTTTTTCGCTCTGCTGAATTGAAGTCGAAACCGTTGAAGAGCCGTCAATTCCCTTTTTAAGCAAATCCAAGAGCATTGCTTTGAGTTCTGCTTCGTTCGTTTTGTCAAAATGAAGATAGAATTTCTGATTTATTCCCTGCCATAACTCTTTAAGTTTGTCGTAGTTTTCTTTGCGGATTTTGACTTTTTCGCTGTCGGGTTTGCTTGTGTTCACGCTTACAACTTTGCCAGATTGTAATGAAGTGAACAAATCGGGATAGTTTTCTTTGAATTCCGCCAAATTCGCTTCAATTGGCTCACAGTTTATCGGGTCAATAAAGTCTTTAATAATCAAATCCTTAAAGAATGCTTTTGAATCAATCTGCTTCTTTTTAGCATAAGCCTCAAGAACTGATTTTGTAATCTTTGCTTCACGTTCTGCACCAGCGTTGATTTCATTCAACAGTTTTTCGGCAAAATCCTTTTCGGAGTAATCGATGATGTAGCGGAGATAAAACTGCTTTTCGCTCTGCCTCTCGCCCAGTTCGTCCACAGGCAAGCGCAAGCCACGCCCGACTTCCTGCAATTTGCTTGTTTCGCTTCCGCTCGAACGAAGTTTTGCAATCACAAAAATGTTCGGGTTGTCCCAGCCTTCTTTGAGCGTCCATTTTGAGAAAATAAATCGTGTTGTTTCCCAGTCGCCGTTGTCTTTTTTGACTTTGATAATCTCGTCTTTTTGCCGCAAAACCTTATCGACTTCTTCTTTTACTTCGTCGCTGTCGGTATTGTTGTCCTCGGCAAAATAGCCCGCGATTGTTTCATTTATGTGCGAAAGCGAATAAGAGAGATAATCAGCGTATTCTTTTTCTTTGTCGCTTCCAGAACTCTTGTACTTTTCAATCAGCGTTTGCAATTTTTCTTTCAAGAGCCGTTCAAACTCGGTTCTCAAATATCCGTCGTTTCTGAAAGACTCGATTGAATCAATGAAGAAAAGAGAAAGCGTCTTGATTTTTGTAAGCCCATTGCAAAAGTTCTCGTATTCTTTTTCAAAATGGCGGTCAAGTGCAAGGTTCAGCATCGTTGTTTGGAACGTGTCGCTAAAAACTTCGGGATAAATCGAATCGCTTTTGTGCAGAATCATTCCGTTGTTCAGCTCGACTTCTGCCTTTGAGATTGCGGAAACGTGGATATTCTCAAAACTCGCGTCAATCGCAGAAAGAGAATCCGTCTCGGTCAAATCAAAGGTCTTTTTTGTCTGCTCGTTCTGAAATCGAACAGTTTTCGCTTCGCCCTTTGCCGTGTTTATCTCAAGCACTTTTATCTTCACTTGGTCTTTGATTTTCTCTTCGTCGGCAATGTACTCAACCTGCACTCCCTTTACAAGATTGTCGTTGAACGCCTTGCAAGAGTTCAGCGAATACACGACGTTTTCATAATCGATTTTGTCTTTTGCCATTTCTGGAAAAGTCGCACCGTAGCGGATAATGCATTGCGGCTTCACCTTTTCTAAAAGCGTCTTGAACGTGCCTTTTGTGCGGTTGAACTTGTGCGGCTCGTCGATGATTACAAACGGATTTACGTTCTGTAAAACCTTGTACGGATTTGTAAAGTTTCCGAGCAAAGTCTGGTCATATTCCGCATCCATCGTCTTTGTACTGTTCATCATTCCGCTGTTTGTCAGAAGCACGTCGATTTTGTTGCCGTTCAAATCTGTGTTTTCTGCAAAAGCCTGAATCGCTTGCGGAAATGATTTGCGTCCTTTTGTCTTTTGCTTCTGTGCGTCAAGAACGTGAAGCCGAAGCTCCGTGCCGTCATAGAGCGACTGCAAATCGCTTTTCATATACGCAGATTTCAAAAATGCCTTTGCACCCTCTTTAATAGGCACTGTCGGAACAAGCACGATAAACTTGTTTATGCCGAACGCTCGATGTAGCTCGAACATCGTTTTAGTGTAAACATAGGTCTTTCCCGTGCCAGTTTCCATTTTTATGTCGATGTTCAGATATTTGTCGCTTGAATCGGTGTAATTTTCACGCAAACTTTCTGGAACTCCATCGCTCTGAATCTGTGCAATGTTCTTTTTTATCGTCTGCATGTCGAGAGTCAAAAGCGGGCATTTTGTGCGGTCAGAAGAAGTCTCTGGGTCGACACCGTCAAAGACACGCAAAACAGCGTTAATCGCTGCACTCTGGTGAGGCAAGTTCTGCTCCAATCTCATTTTAGTACCTCACAATCGGCTCAAGCGGGTTGCGGTTTTTGAGCGTCTTAAGATTCGTTGTGAGCGATGTGAGTGCGTTGAAGTCGAACGAATAGCCGTAAGCAAAAATCTTGTCTACCGTCAGCTCCATACTTTCGATTTTGCGGCTAAGCTCTTTTATCGCCGCGTCTTCCATGCCGTCAAGCAAATACAGATACTTTCCGATTTTCTCATCGTCCAAAAGATACGCCGTGTAGCCCAAGAGGTCGATTTTCTGCGCCGTGCAGTTGAAGCCGAAGCCGTCTTTTATCTGCCATGTCTGCAAAAGAGAAGATTCGCCCAGCGTTTTGATAATATCGCCATTACCGAACATAGCCGTCGGGTCGAATTTTTTAATTTTATCAATCGTGTTCTGCGGCATTGATTTAAGATAATAAGTCTTAAATCCTAAATCTAAATTGCCAGCCGTCAGAGCATTTTGCTCGCGGATTTTTGTCCCAGCCCTGCGGATTCGCTCGCGACCAATCTCGTCGATTGTCTTGTACCCAGCCTTTTCCGCCTCGCTGCCGCAGCGGACGCTTTCGTTCAGTTGCACCATGATGAATTTTCGATTCCCGTTATCGCTTGCGTTCAAGTCCATTACAGCGTGCGCGGTTGTTCCAGAGCCAGAGAAGAAGTCGAGGATAATGTCATTATCTTCGGTTGCAAGGCTTAAACATTGTTTTATAAGTCGTACAGGTTTTGGAAAATCAAATTCTGAAGAAAACCCTAACTGTCGCATTTCAACAGTTCCAGTTTCGGTTAGGAATGAATTATCGTCCCAAATAGATTTTGGTTTATATGTAGTTTTCCGATATTTTTCATATATACCATAAGAACCTGTTGTCTTTAATTTTGCTACCAAATTACATGACAATGTATCGTCTCCAAGATTGCTTTCAGTTTTTTGTTTTCCCCATCGCCAACAACTTTCTTTTCCTTCTGAATTATAAGGCAGGACTTCCACTGAATAATCAGAATGTTTAATCAAAGAAACTGGTGAAAATCCATCTTTATCAATAATTTTTGGATTTACATAAATCGGATAAAAAAGGAATGGACGATTATGACTTCCAAATTTTGGATTTCTATTTCTCAATTCTCGAATATTAAATGCTCCAATATTATCATTCAGATTTAAATCTGAAGATTCCGCATCTTTCTCCAATTCCAATAATTCTGTTTCATCACTTTTTGCAATAACAAACAAATACTCATGAGTTTTTGCTATTTCTGTATAAGTTTGTCCTCTGCTATTTGCCCTTACAATAATATCGCAAACAAAATTCCCTTCGCCAAACACTTCATCGCACAAACGTTTCAAATTAGCCTGCTCGTTGTCGTCGATGCTGATAAAAATCACGCCGTCATCACGCAAAAGCTCACGGGCAAGCACAAGACGCGGATATATAAAGGTAAGCCAAGCCGAATGTGTGCATTTTCCGCCCATGCCAACAATTCGCTCCGCTTCGTCTTCCGAAATGTCCAGCTTTTCAACAAGCTCTTTCGCCGTAAAGCCGAATTTATCGTTGTAGACAAAATCGTCCTTGCCCGTATTATAAGGCGGATCGATGTAAATGCACTTTATCTTTTCTGCATACGAATATTTGAGGTGCTGCAAAGCGTCAAGGTTGTCGCCCACAATATACACGTTTTCGCTGTCTTTGTTCTTGTCGTTCTCTGCGTCTGGCACAATCACCGTTTCACTGTCCAAGTTCGCCTGATAGCGTGCGTAGCTCTTTCCCAAAAAATTGAGCGTAAACCCCTCTTTCTTTATTTCAATGTCGTTCTGTGTAATGAGTTCTTTGAATTTCTCAATATCAAAAGTTTCCTTATCTTGATTTTGCGTTAGCAAAATCGAATCCGTGTGACAATTCTTTGAAAAGCACTGCGGAAAGTATTTTTTCAAGATTTCAATTTCTTTGCTGTTCGGTGTTATGGTTTCATTGTGTTTCTGTGTGTCGGTCTGCATCGTAAAATCCAGTTTATAGATTGGTTTTACCGATTTTATACATTAAAAAGTCGGTTTAACTCGTTCATCGACAGTATGATACAGTTTTACCCAACTTTCAATAGAAGCAGACGGTTATTTTGACCGTATGGATACTTTTAAGAATGATTTTATTGAAAATCTGATTTATTATCGAAGTCAAAAAAATATGTCTCAGCTTGAGTTGTCAGGAATCTGCGATTGCGCAAAGAGCACGATAAGTGGTATTGAATCAAGAAAGAATTTTCCTTCCTTCGAATTAATTTTGAAGATAGCCTATGCCCTTGAAATCCACCCTGCAGACTTGTTTCTGCGCAATGCAAGCCAAACCCGCGAAGACGTGCGCAAGTTCTTTGATGAGGAACTGTCTATAAAAATGAAGGAAATGGTGGAAAAGAGATTCCCGACGGCGGAGCATGAGGAGTAAAGTGAGTATTTATCTTGCTCTCATATTTCCTTAAAATAAGGAATGTAGTATCTAAAAAACAGTTTCCATATTTTAAGGATTTGTGTTTTTATAGAAAGTGGACTTCCTTATTTTAAGGATTTGTAATTTTACGAAAACTAGATTTCCTTAAAATAAGGAATTGTGATTGTGCAGAAAGTGTATTTCCTTATTATAAGGAATTGCGTTTTTACAGAAAGTATATTTCCTTAAAATAAGGAATTGTAGTTTTACAGAAAGCAGACTTCCTTAAAATAAGGAATTGTGTCTTGGAATAAAAGAATCCATATTTTAAGGAAACGAAGATTGTTGTCCGTACACGCTATGCCGGGAAATCCGATTACGAGCGAAAATTGCTTTTTCTTGACACATTCCCCATAAACAAATAACATCTAGTAAAACACTAGGTAAAAAGAGGTCGAAAATGAAAGTTATTTCCACAAAATCTGCCCCGGCCGCAATCGGGCCATATTCACAGGCAATCGTCGCAAACGGTTTTATTTATACTTCTGGCCAGATTCCGCTAAATCCGGAGAGTGGCGCAATCGAAGGAACAACTATCGAGGCTCAGAGCGAGCAGGCAATCAAAAATTTGGGCGCAATTCTCAAAGAAGCCGGAAGTGACTTTTCAAAAGTCGTAAAAACAACCTGCTTCCTTGCCGACATCAAAGATTTTGCCGCTTTCAATGCAGTATACGAAAAATATTTTGTCTCAAAGCCAGCCCGAAGCTGCTTCCAGGTGGCTGCCCTTCCAAAAAACGCATTGGTTGAGATTGAGGCCGTAGCTGTTGCCGAGTAAGAATAAGTGGCTTATCTGATATGCTTTTTAAGTGCTTCCATATAAGATGCCGCATATCGGGAGAGCGTTATTCCCTTTCTTGTGAGAACGCCCACTGTCATGTGCTCATTTGTGGCAAGCGGGCGGGCAATTATATCAGCTCCGTTCAATTCGTGGCTGATAATTCCTGAGCAAATAGTGTATCCGTCCAAACCAATCAAGAGATTAAAAAGCGTTGCCCTGTCGCGAACCTTGATTTTTCTCGGGCAATCAAAATCAATTTCAGTAAGTGGCTCTTCGGCAAAATAAAATGAATTGAAATCTCCCTGCTCATAAGTAAGATACGGAAATGAGGCTAAGTCGCTCAGGCTGATTTTTTCTTTTGAAGCGAGCGGATTTTTTGTCGAAATAAAGACATGGAGCGGAGCTGTAAAAAGCGGCTCGAAATGCAGATTGTTCTTTTTTATCAGCTTTGAAATAACGTCCTCGTTCCTGCTCGACGTATACAAGACTCCGATTTCACTTTTAAGATGCGCTACGTCTTCGATAATCTCATGGGTCTGAGTTTCGCGCAATGTAAAATCATATTCTCTTCCACCAAATTCCCGGATTACATCGACGAAAGCGTTCACCGCAAAAGAATAATGCTGGCAGCTCACAGAAAAAATCGTATTTCCGCCCGCACCATTTTTGAACCTTTCTTCAAGAAGGTTCGCCTGTTCTAAAACTTGCCTCGCATAAGACAAGAATTCATCGCCTTCGTTCGTCACTGTGACACCTTTGTTCGAACGTGAAAAAATCACGATTCCCATTTCAGATTCAAGCTCTCGGATTGCGGCGGTGAGGCTTGGCTGAGAGACAAAAACTCGTCGTGAGGCTTCGGTGATATTGCGAGTATCCGCGACGGCAACGGCATATTTCAATTGCTGCAAAGTCATATTTCCATACTACAAGAATAGCAAAGAAGTTACCATAAGAAAAACCTATTGCAAACCATTTGAAAATAGTATTTCCCTCTCGTATTGAAACTACGTATAATTTCCACACAAAACATACAAAAAAGGTAGGTAAAAAGCATGGCAAACAAAACTCATTTCGATGTTGTCGGAAGCTACTTGCGGCCACAGGAACTCAAAAAGGCACGAACTGACTTTGAAAACGGCACAATCAGCGGCGATGAATTCACAGCAATCAAACACAGACTTATCAGAGAACTTGTTGAAAAGCAAAAAAAAGCCGGTCTTCATTACATCACAGATGGTGAATACAATCGAAGATTCTGGCATTTGGATTTCTTCTGGGGATTTGACGGAATCTCTCACAAAAATGACGGAGGCGGAGTTCAGTTTGCAGGAGAAGTTGCGGACTTGGAAGCGACATTCCTCACTGGAAAACTTGTCGCAAAGGCACATCCATTTGTTGAGAATTACAAATTTCTGAAAACTCTTGAAAGCGATGGTGTTGAAGCAAAGCAGACAATTCCTGCCCCTGCACAGCTTTTTCAGCAGCTAAACATTCCGCAGAATTATGAGACAACAAGAAAATTCTATCCGAACAATGACGAACTGATTAACGACATCGCAAAGGCTTACCGCGAAGTTATCAAACAGTTTTACAATGCAGGCTGTCGCACCTTGCAATTTGATGACTGCACATGGGGCGCAATTGTGGGCGATGCGGCTGGGCAGCGTTACAAAAGCCTGGGCCTCGATCTCAAACAGGTAAAAGAACAGCTTTTGAAAGTAAACAACCTCGCCCTCGAAGGAAAGCCCGCCGACATGGAAATCAACACGCATATCTGCCGAGGGAATTATCATTCGACATATTTTACGAGCGGCCCTTATGACGGCGTTGCCAGCTATGTTTTTGACAAAGAAAACGTGAATTCGCTCTATCTTGAATATGATGACGAGCGTTCAGGTGGATTCGAACCGTTGGCTCACGTAAGCTCGGACAAAAAAGTAGTCCTGGGCTTGATTACAACGAAACGTCCAGAGCTAGAAGACAAAAAAGCCATAATCGCAAAAATCCACGAGGCAGAAAAATATATTCCGTTAGAACGTCTTTCGCTCAGCCCGCAATGTGGCTTTGCTTCATGCGAAATCGGAAACAAGCTCACCGAAGCAGAGCAATGGGCAAAAATCGCGCTCGTGCGTGAAATAGCTCAAGAAATATGGGGAAATTAACACTCCGCCACAAGAATCAATCACAAAATCCCGCTCGGTTAAAAATGTCAACAATCAGGCTCATTTCACCAGCGGGATTTTCTTTTTCTTAAAATAATATTTGCAAAACCCAGAGAAAAAAGCTAAAATCTTTTTACATTTCTTTATAATGAGGTTGTCCATGAAGAGATTTTTGAAATCTTGGCTTATTGCGATTCTTGCTGTAATTTCTTTTATTCTTGCAGCATGTAAAACAAACAATGATGATGATACCCCTGCCCTTGTTATCACTCCTGTTCAAATCTTGCCAGCAACAGACAGCACTGGCATTCTCGCAGACGAACCAGAGCTTATGGCCACAAAATTTCTCGCAGATTTCAAAAATGAGCTGACATCTCAGACATGTGATGCCTTGGGTGGCTCAGAAACTTTGGCTTCAATAGAAGCAGAAATCACTGCGGCGGTTCAAAAAACTCTTCTTCAAGCCATTATTGAACTAGGCACATCTTCTCCAATTCCTATAACACTCGAAAATGCAGCATCTCTTACAGGTGATGCGAATGAAATTGCCGCAGCATGGAAGGTCGCAATATTCAAACTCCCCTATTGGACGACCAGCGCGGACGGCTCAAAGATAAAGGCAACAGCACGCGTTCTTGTGAATTGCTATGATATCCAAAAAACTGAATTCCCATGGAACTTGCTTTCTGGATATTGGTTCGCACAGTCTGATCAAGTTGTTCTTCACAATCATGTCACAATCACAAGCAATGCGGAGTGTCCAACAGAGGACAAAAAACTTTTGAGCGAAAACGGTCTGCTGTATAAAATCGCATTCAGCAACAATATGGTCGTAGATCCTGACTATGAAGGCTACGGCGGCACTAAAGACCGCGTTCATCCTTATTTAATTCAAGCCGCAACTGCCAAACAGTGCGTTGATGCTGTAAAAGCGGCAATTCAATGGAAAAACGGCTATTCAACTATCAACGGAAAGGCTTACAAGCTCCGCGGACTTGCAACCAATTTTGACATGTACAACTTTGGCTATTCACAGGGCGGTTCAGTAACGCTTGCCGTACACAATTACATCGAAAATAACAATCTTGAAGATTCGCTTCATTTCCGAGGCTCTTATTGCGGTGACGGCCCTTATGATCCTATAGCCACATACAAATGGTATTTGAGCGACGAGGGCGGACTTTATATGCCTTGTGTCATTCCACTCATTTTGCGTTCGTACCTTTATTACTACAAGGACAGCCATCTAAAAGGATTTGCTCTTTCGGACTTCTTGAATGAGAAAATCCAGAACGCACTCAAAGACGGCACAAACAATGAATGGGAGCTTATCGACAGCAAAAAATACACAACAGATGAAATGAACGAAAAATTACTTGTTGCACTTGGATATGACAAATCTTCCTTGCCAAAGAAAATCAAAGCCAGCGAAATGATGACAGAAGCCGCTGTAAATCCAGATTCTCCGGCAGGGCAAGCTTTATTGAAGACATTCGAAGAAAACAACTATGCCAACAGTGAAAAATGGTCAAAAGCTTCGCACAAAAAAATCATACTCAATCACTCTCGCATGGACGAAGTTGTTCCGCCAGTCAATCTTGAAAGCCTTTACTCAAAATTCCCGAATGCCACAAACACACTCACAACAAATTACTGGGGCGCAAGCTCTATCGCAGACTCAATGAATCAATTCGCATCAATTCTTGGTCTCAAAACAAACTTTACCGCGCTTGATGCTCCACAAGCAGGCGCGCATGTTGTGACTGGTTACATTTTCTTTGCAAATGACATCCTTCTGAACGAAAAATACAAAAACGTAAGATAAAAAAAGGGGAAAAAGAACCTAACGGTGAAGGCTATGCCTGAACCGTTAGGTTTCTTTCCCCCTTTCAATCCCCCTTTTTTCCAATTTAATTTTAGATAGAGTAATTTCCTTCCGGCTCCATCATGCCGTTTTCAATAAGAATCTCTTCGAGGCGTTCCTGAGTGATTGGTGTCGGAATCGTGAAGTTTGTATTTTCGTCGATTGCTTGAGCCAAATCACGGTAAACCTGAGCCTGAGAGCTTTCTGGAGCGTACTCAATAACAGTCTTCTTTCGGATCTCTGCCTGCTGAACGATATTGTTTCGAGGAACAAAGTAAATGAGCTGTGTGTTAAGCTCTTTTGTGAAAGCTCGGAGCAAATCAAGCTCGCGGTCAACATTTCGGCTGTTACAGATAATTCCGCCCAAGCGTACGTCACCACGCTCAGCATAGCGGGCAATACCTTTACAAATATTGTTAGCAGCGTACAAAGCCATCATTTCACCAGAAGCAACGATGTAGATTTCCTGAGCTTTGCCCTCACGGATTGGCATTGCGAAACCACCACAAACAACGTCACCCAAAACATCGTAGAAAACGTAGTCCAAATCTTCTGTATATGCGCCCAAATTCTCAAGCATTGAAATAGAAGTGATGATACCTCGGCCTGCACAACCAACTCCTGGCTCCGGGCCACCTGACTCTACACAACGAACACCTTTAAAGCCGACTTTCTGCAAGTCTTCAAGCTGAATCTCAGTCTTGTTATCACGAATTGTATCCAATACAGTTTTCTGATGAAGACCGCCGAGCAAAAGTCGTGTTGAGTCAGCTTTTGGGTCACAGCCGACTACCAAAACCTTTTTTCCTAGTTCCAAAAGACCAGCAGTTAAGTTCTGTGTTGTTGTTGATTTTCCAATTCCGCCTTTTCCGTAAATCGCTATCTGTCGAAGTTTCTTTGCCATTTTTGTACCTCGTTTATATTTTTTAATACCTATTTAGTCAGTAGGTAATGTTATTATGCAGATAATAACCTAGTATGTCAATGGGTAGTTAAATAAAAAAGGAAATTTTTACCTATTGACATACTAGGTTTTGTGATTTAAACTTACCTATCTAACAACTAGGATAAACACAATGCTAAAAATTTCAACGAAAGGACAGTACGCGCTTCTCATTATGACAGAGCTTGCCGAGCAGGATAAGGAATGTTACATTCCGCTCAAACTGCTTTCGCATCGTCACAATCTTTCCACTAAGTATCTGGAGCAGATTCTGACACAACTGAGCAAATCGGGGCTTGTCACAGGCCTGCGAGGAAACAACGGTGGCTACAAGCTTTCACGCCCAGCCGAGCAATATACCGTTGGCGATATTTTGCGTGCGATGGAAGGAGATTTGAATCCTCGCACACAAAGTGATTCCCCCACCGTAAGTTCGGTAGGCAACGATGACTTTTGGGATGAGTTCAACACTGTGATTAACGATTATGTGGACTCAAACACATTGGAGCAAATTGCAGAAAAAAACCGCCAGTTCAATGGTTACGACTACTGTATTTAAAGATTTTTATTGGACTGGATTTACTGAATCTTTTGCCCAATGCCACAAAAAACTCTTATGACGCTGGTATTTTCTGTGGACGCAATTTTTTGAAGTGCAATGCCTGTTTCCTCCCGCAACTTGCGCTGAAAAGAATCGATCGGCACAACTCCGCAGAAAATATCATCGCAGATAATGAGTTTTCTATCTTTTGATTTCAATAAATCTGTTTTGGGTGAAATTCCATTTTTTAGACAATAAGCCACATAATTTTCATAGTGGGAAATGCAAGGTTTTGAAAAATCAGGAAGCTCTTCTTGCGTACAAACAAAGATGTCTTCGTCAGAAAGCGAGAAATTTGCCTTTGCCCAGGCCGTTTTGCCTTGATAAGCGCCGCCAATAATTAATGCGGAATCATTCTTAAATTCCATTGATGACATTTCATTTGAGATTTTTGAAACCATTTCTATCACCTTATCGCACTTTTTTGCTATGAAATTTTCTGTTTTTGCAAGAATCCTTCTATATAATTCGGTCATTTTATCATAAACAATACCGTCGCAGAAAATTCCGTCGCTCACAAAAACAACAGAGGAAGCCTTTTCGGTCAAAAGCGATAAATCCGAGCACAATTTTTGTATGATTTTTTTTTCTTCACCAAAAAGAGTATCGAAATTTGTTCTGCCGTCAAACATTTCGTTCGCAACCAATGCCGTGAGACTGTCAAAAAGGACAACGCTGCCCTGCCCTAGTTTTTTTGCCGCCTCTCCGACATTTTTCCCACATTCGATGGTTTCAAAGCCAAGATTTTTGCGCTCATCGCGGTGTTTTTGAATGCGCTCGTCGTCCTCGCTGTCATGCGGAATCATGGTTGCAAAATAAATTGGTGCAACACCCGCCTTTTTTGCCAGATTGCAGACAATTGCCTGCGCATTAGAAGATTTTCCGTTTTTACAGCCACCAGAAAGCAAAATCAGCATGTTGGCTCCTGTGGGGCGTTGCGGGGAGAAAAAAGCTCGTTATTGTTACTCCCCGCAGAAGGGGGTGTGACACAACGAAGTATGGCACAGGGGGAAGGCTTTTCCCCTCTAATTTCATCAAGGTAACTGTCGTTGATTTTTGCCTGTTCGAAAGTCGCCATTTCGTTCATCAAGACGCAGGCCGCATCCATAATTTGGAACGCCAAAGGGCAACCGCTTCCTTCGCCAAGCCGCATTCCGAGATTAAGATATGGAGCAAGTTCAAGCTCGCGCATTGCAAGTTTGTACCCCGCCTCCTCAGACAAATGCGACGGGAAAAAATAATCGCGTGAAGCCGGGCTAAGCCGAAAAGCGCACAATGCCGCCACAATCGAAATATAGCCGTCAATAACAACTGGAATTCTGTTTTTTGCACAGCCAAGAAAGACCCCGCACATCGCTGCCAAATCAAAGCCGCCCACGCAAGAAAGAACGTCAATCACGTCGTTTTTATCAGGATTGTTCAGCTCGATGCCGGCCTTTATCACTTCCTTTTTGTGCAAAAGCATTTTGTCGGTGATGCAGCCGCCCCGCCCGGTTATTTGGTCCGCAGAAACTCCGCAAAGAAGGGAAAGCACTGCCGTAGAAGTGCTTGTGTTTGCAATTCCCATTTCTCCGACACCCACCACGCTGATTCCATCGCATTTTGCCTGGTCAGCAAGTTCCAGACCGATTTTTAAGGCACTTTCGGCTTCTGAGCGGCTCATCGCCCTGCCCTTCAAAAAAGAATCTGTGCCCCTACGGATTTTTCTGTTGAGGATTTGCGGACAGTCGTAGTCATTTTTAATTCCCACATCCACCACCTGAACTTCATTGCCAAAATGCTTTGCAAGGCAACTCATTCCTGTGAGATACCTGGTCATGTTGACAGCCTGGCTAGCCGTAACGCTCTGTGGTGCCGAAGAAACCCCCTCTTCTGCTATGCCGTTATCCGCACAAAGAACAATAATCCGCTTTTTAGAAAGCGTATTGTGAATTTTTCCGGTGATGCCAGAAAGTCGCTTTGAAATTTCAAGAAGTTCGCCCATACTTCCAGGCGGCATGGCAAGCGCGGCCTGATAACGAGAGGCAGCGTCAATTGCGTTTTTATCAAGCGGGAAGATTTGAGGAATAAGATTATTAATAAACTTTTCTGTATCAGTCATTTTGAATTTACTTTTTTATCATAACACAAATTCATTGAATCGTCTTTATTGTGTCTATCAGCCTTTGATTCTCTTGATGCGATCGAATTGCCACGCGATAGAAATTCTCGGATAAACCAATAAAATTTCCACAGTTCCGAAGCAGGATTCCTTTTTTTAATAAGAATTCGCCAAGAACTGATGATTTTTCAGAAGATTCCTCAAAGAGAATAAAATTTGCATCGCTCGGATAAACTACAAAACCTAAAGCCCTGAGTTCAGATGAAAGATAATCACGTTCTTCCTTGATTAACTGGCGAGTTTTCAAAAGATAATCAGTCTCTTCAAGGGCCGCTACGCCCGCAATCTGGGCGAGAGCCGAAACATTCCATTCTGGCATAAGATTTTTTACACACCGGAGAAGCGCAATATTTGAAGTCATGGCATAGCCCAAGCGAATTCCAGGCATCGCATAAATTTTCGTAAATGCATTCAAGACAATCAGATGCGGACTTTTGACGATAAATTGCACGGCTGAATCAGAATAATTTTCGCAAAAATCAATAAAACATTCATCGACAAAAAGAAAGATTCCTTTTTCCTCGCAGAATTCTATCAGTTTTTTTAGAATAGCCAAATCTACTTGCCTTCCATTCGGATTGTTCGGAGAGCAAATAAAAATCATGTCAGGAAGTGAACCACAGTCAATCGAATCAAAAATTGTTTCATCAAGTGCAAAATCATTTTCTTTTTTCAGAAGATGATAACGGATTTTTGAGTAACAATTTTTCAACGCTCGCTCATAGCCGGAAAATGTCGGAGCAACAATCAGAGCATTTTTTGGAGAAATAGCGGCACTTATCAAAGAAATAAGTTCCGAAGCACCGTTTCCGCAAATAATGTTTTCTGATGGCAAGCCGCGAAAATCAGCAAGTTTCTTTACCAACTGAGTGCAATTTTGATCCGGATAGCGTTCAAGCTGATTCAATGAACATTTAATAACATTTTTTACACGCTCAGAAATTCTAAGCGGATTTATGTTAACCGAAAAATCCAAAATATCCGATGTCTGAGCGCAATCAAAAACCTCTCCGCCGTGATGATATTCTTCAAAATCAATATTTGGTTTTTGGGTTTTAAGGAGCGACATGATTCTATCGTAATTTTCGGCTTTATGCGGAAAGGTGCAGTCCGTACATCTTTTGATTATTCTTCCGTCTTCTTTTTTGATAAACGTGGGATTTCCAGGACAAACCGGACGAAGATAAAGCGGACAATAGCAGAAAAGACAGTTAAAATCCTCAGAATCCAAGCCTTTATGACAAGGGAAAAAAGCACATGCCGTATTTTTGAAGAAACGTGATGAATTTTCCATTTTTTATCCTTTTTTGCAAGAATCTAAAAACCAGTGCAAGATATTGGGATTGGAACGATAATACAAATGCGGAAATCCCACGAGCATTTTTTCGCTTTGAATCATACATTGCCAGCTTTTATTTGAAAGAGGTTTTTTAGCCATAAAGTCAGTTCCATTGTTCGTGCTGTCAAAGTAATGAAATTCATGACCTTTTATCGTGGAATTTTCTCCGGGCCAACAGTTTTTTGAATCTGCCGAAAACTCTCCGTAACCAAAACGCACAAGTTTTCCTGTATAGAACGATTCGCCGTCAATTGCACCGCACATTTTATAACTTTCGCCTTTTTCGTCAGTGAGTTTTTCTTGCAAGTACATGAAGCCGCCGCATTCTGCCATTACAGAAATTCCATTTTGAACAGCAGATTTGATTGATTCTCGCATGGAAGAATTATTTTGAAGCCGAGCCGCGTAAAGCTCCGGATAGCCGCCGCCAATCAGAAGTCCCTGTGCATCCGAAGGAAGTGCCGAATCGTTCAAAGGAGAAAAATATTTGAGCCTTGCGCCAGCTTCTTCCAATAAACGAAGATTTTCACGATAGTAAAAGCAGAATGCCTCGTCACGAGCAACTGCAATTACCAAAGAATTTTCCGAACATGTATTTTTGAATGCAGAGAAATTAAAATCAGACAAGTTTGAAGAATTTAATTCTGGTGAAGAACGCATAATTTCTTCCAATGAAGCAAAATCCAGTGTGTCGGAAAGAATTTCTGCCGTCTTTTGAATCTGATTTCTTAAATCTTCTATCTCGGAGGGCAAAATCAAACCTAAATGCCTGCTTTTCCATACATTTTCAGACTTTTTCGGCAAGAATCCGACAACTTTTACGTCACATTCGGCTTCAATTTGCGGTTTTAAAAGCTCATATTGCGATTTTGAGCATTTATTCAAGAAAACTGCCTTTATAATCCCTTTTTTGCAATCAGAATTCTTTTTGGCATAATCACAAAATCCCTTCACAAGCGGAACAATCGAACGACTCATCCCGGAGGAATCCAGCACGAGCAAAACAGGAGTTTTTGTAATCTTAGCAATTTCATAACTTGAAGCAACCAAAGACTTTCCTGCCAGGCCGTCAAAAAGCCCCATCACGCCCTCAATTACAGCGCAATCAGCCTTTGCCCTAGAAAGATTTTTTGAAAAAATCCCGCGAATCTGCTCTTCCGTGCAAAAATAACTGTCCAGGTTTTCTGAAGGCACGCCAAGAACACGCTCATGAAACATCAGGTCAATAAAATCCGGCCCGCATTTGAAAGAAAGAGGCGATTTTCCACGATTTTTAAGCAAAGCAAGCAAGGCACAAGTCAAAGTCGTCTTTCCGCTGCCCGAAGAAGGAGCGGCTACCATAATCCGCATGTCATTCCTTCCCCGAAAAACTAACCACCCAGACAGGATTCTGGGCTTTCATCAAATTGAATTCACCAGCTTTTAAAGCACGGCTCACCGCAATCTGCCTGATTTCGACATTTTCTATAATACCGCTGGCTTCCGCTGATTTCAAAAAGGCCTGCATCTCGCAAATTCCCTCAATGCTCACGAAATTCGCCACGATTTTAACCGAAGGATTTTTTTGAAGCAGGATTTGGCAAATCCCGACCAAATTTCCTTTGCTCCCGCCGATAAATGCATGACTCGGCGGGGGAAGATTTTCATTTTCAAAGGCTTTGACTGCCTCACTCAGAATACAGCTAACATTTTCCAAACAGAATTTCTCAACATTCCTCTGCGTAAGCAAAAGAGCCTCTTCACTGCAATCAATTGCATAAACCTGCCCTTCCGTCGCGATTCTTGCGGCCTCAACAGTGACCGAGCCAGTTCCGCTCCCAATGTCATAAAAAACAGAATGTTCTGAAAGTCCGAGCGCGCAAATCGAAATTTGCCGAATCTCTTGCTTTGTCATAGGAATTTTCTCAAGGCGGATAAAATCTTCATCATGGAGAATTGGCAGCACGCTCTGCTTTTTGGCGCCTTCGTGCTCGACAAGAAGTACATAAAGGGTAGATTTTTTGACTTCTTCAAAGTTTTTCAGCTTTGAAGGCGTAAGCTGCAAGATTTTTTCATCAGGGTATGAAAGATTTGAGCCGAGATAGCATTTTATTTCGGATAAAATTTTATTTTTTTCTGCTCTTTCAAGTTTTTCGCCAAGAGATTTTACATCTTCCACCCCAGAAAGAATAAAAAAACATGCTGGATTTTTACGGATTTCTTCAATAAAATTACATTTCGCTCCGTGCAACGAAAGAAACTTCCAGCCTTGCCAGGACTTTTGCAATTTTGAGGCAAAATATACAGCGGAGGAAATTCCATTTATGATTTCTAAAATCCATCCGTCAAAAAAAACTGAAGTTTCCTTAAAGAAACCACTTGCACCGCTAAAGAAACCTGTATCCCCAGAAAAAACAACCGCCACATTCGTAAAATCTGGATTTTCAGAAAGAAAAGAAGCAATATCAACGGCTCTATAAAGCTCTTCTGTATGGACTGACTCCGAACCATTTTTAGAGCTGAGAATTTTCTGAACAGAACATAGCAATCTCTTTGCACCAAAGACAATTTGTACCTTTAAAAGCGCGGATTTTGCTTTTTCGGTGAGAAGAATCTCATTCCCGACACCGATTCCGATAAGGGTCAAGTGTTTTTCTGTCATTGAGCCATTTTACTCCAATACATTAGAATTTTCCATAGAACTGCCCTTGCGAAATTCAGTCGTAAAAGATGGATCATAAAGTTTTGAACGAGAATAGTTTGAGTGCGACACAACATCACCAACAATAATCAAAGCCGTTTTTGAAATTTTATTTTCTTTTGCTGACTGTGCCAAACTTCCTAAAGTGCAAATTACGCGTTTTTCGTCTTCCCAAGTCGCTTTATAAACAAGTGCAGTCGGTGTCTCCGAAGGAATTCCTGCATCAAGCAGCACTTCTTGCACTTTTTCTGTCATTCCTGAACTCAAAAAAAGCACGAGGCTCGCCTTATGCTGTGCAAGCAAAGTAAGTTTTTCTTTTTCGGGAACAGCTGTTCTGCCTTCAAGACGTGTAATTATGACAGTCTGACTCACATCCGGAAGAGTATATTCAAGATTCAAACTCGCCGCCGCCCCACAAAATGAACTAACGCCCGGAACTGATTTATACAAAATGCCAAGTTTGTCCAGCTCATCCATTTGCTCTCGAACCGCACCGTACAAGCATGGATCCCCAGTATGCAGTCTGACCGTGATTTTTTTGTCATGTTCGGCCTTCTTCATCACGGCAAGCACTTCTTCAAGAGTCATTTTTGCGCTGTTATGGATTTCAACATTTTCTTTGCAATATTCCAGAAGATCCTCATTCACAAGTGAGCCTGCATAAATCACAACATCGGCCTTTTCAAGCAATTCTTTTCCGCGCACAGTAATCAAATCTTTTGCCCCTGGACCTGCTCCAATAAAATAAACCATCTATATATTCCTCCGCTAATTTAATCGTGTACAAGCATTTCGTTTATAAAATTCCGTACGCCACTTGTTTCTGCCAAAAGACCATGTTCAATGGTAAATACCACGACTTCTATTTCGATTTTAGATTCTGCCCAATCAGTCATGCAAGCTTGAATCCTGCGTGCCATTTTCTTCATGATTTTGTCACGGATTTTAAATCCTGCCAGCAAATCAGAAAAATCAAACGAATCCAAAACATTAATAGCCTGTTCCGTGGAAATACATTTCATCAGCTCTGAACTTATCAAAGGAAATTTATCAGCAAGAACAAATTCCTTAGCAATCTCGGAAAGTATTTCCATGCGGTGATCACCATATTTTGAGTGAGTATTTTTGATTCCACCAGCAACCTTAACAAGTTTTCCGATGTGCCCACAAAAAAGTATTTTTTTGAATCCAGATTTTACCGCCATTTTCACAGCGTCATAAACAAAATTTGAACAATGCACTGCCGTTTCCAAAGAAAATCCGAATTCTCTTTCCATGAATTCACTTCCGTAGTTTCCTGGCACAAGCGGTAAAATTTTATACCCCTGAGCCTTTCGCACGTTCATTTCCAATTGAATCGTATCAAGCAAAGCCTGTTCACTCATCGGCTCAACAATGCCACTCGTTCCGAGAATTGAAATTCCACCCAAAATCCCAAGCTTTGGATTGAAAGTTTTTTTGGCAATTTCCTCACCGCCCGGAACTGTGATTTCAACATTTATTCCAAAATCAGAGCTTTTGCAACCAGTTTTTTTGAGTTCAGCAATAATTCCATTTTTAATCATCTCTCGTGGCACAGGATTTATCGCCGCCTCACCGATTTTTTGGCGTAAGCCCGGCAAAGTCACCCTACCCACCCCGGCTCCACCATCAATCTCGATTTTAAATTCATCAGGATTTTCGTTTTGCCGAGACTTTGTGCCTACTTTTTTTATGCAGGAAAAAATTTTTATTCCATTTGTTATATCTGGGTCAGTACCAGAAAACTTTTTGACAGAACAAGAAGCCGAATTTTCCGAAAAAGTTTGGTCTTCAATTTCAATACAGACTTTTATTCCTTTGGGCGTAGTCAAAATCACATAAGGAACAATTTGCTGTGACAAAAGCATTCTGAGAGCTGCGACACTTGCGGCACTAGCACAAGTTCCGGTCGTAAAACCTATTTCCGGCTCTTTTGATTCTTTTAAGAGGAAAAATGATTTTGTCGCATTTTTTTGACTGGGATTTTCCATTGCAGCTCGATTTTCACTTTATCAAAAAAAAGAAAAAATTTATACTTTTCGGATACGATGAAAACCATTTTTTTTGACCTTGACGATACTCTTTATTTCAGACAGG
>Ga0310695_10002325_pt1 | contig 40536 bp, 22 predicted proteins | sample RumenRJG_04DNA_FD_203882 | JGI IMG/M metagenome (GOLD analysis project Ga0310695, IMG submission 203882) | Bovine rumen microbial communities from Lethbridge, Alberta, Canada - RJG_04 (v2) (version 2) | ecosystem: Host-associated > Mammals > Digestive system > Stomach > Rumen | place: Canada...
CCGGGGGCGCCCGGCCGCCCGCCCCCGGCCGCCCCCCCCCCCCCGGCCTCCTTCGTGGTCGCACGGTCGCACGGTCCGACGGTCTGACGGTCCGACCGTGAGACCGCGAGATTGTCCGACTGCTCGACCGTGTGACCGTGTGACCGTGCGACCGTGCGACCATCCGTGTCGGGGACGAACATCCCCTTCGCGCCGTCGAGGGCGCGGCGGACGAGGCCGACGATCGCGGGGCCGGCGGCGCGGGGGCCGACGGAGAAGGAGAGCCCGGGGACGAGGCCGAAGACGTCGGGGCCGAGGCGGTTGGCCATGCAGCCGGTGAGGCCGACGACGAGCCCGGGGCGGTCGCGGCGGGCGGCGCAGAGCATGCCGAGCTTGCCGATCGCCTTCTCCTCGGCCTTCTCGCGGACGGAGCAGGAGTTGACGAGGACGACGTCCGCCTCGTCCTCCGACGCGGCCTCGGCGAAGCCCGCGGCGCGGAGCCGGCGCGCCAGGAGGTCCGAGTCGCGGACGTTCATCTGGCAGCCGTAGGTGTGGATCGAGAAGGCGGGGTGCGCGGGCATGGACGCGGATTGTAGCAGAACGCCCCGGAAAACAGAAGGGCGCTCGGGCGCGACGGGATGCGGAGCGCTATCGGGCGGCGGACGGCTCGAGGCGGATCGAGCGGACGCGGAGCGCCGCGCGGTCGGAGGACAGCATGCGATACTGCAGGTTGAGTCCCGAGAGGGAGGAGACCGGGGAGGGGGCGTTCTTCGGGAGGAGGAGCCGGACCGGGAGGCGGACGGTCTGCCACGTGGCGGGGTCCTCGTCGATGCGATCGCCCTCGATCGTCGGGTGGACGTAGGGGCCGCTCTTTTCGGTTCCGTCCTCGAGGCGGAAGCGCGCGGCGACCTGGAAGCGCTGTCCGCCCGGGCCGACGACGCCGAGCGGCGTGCGGCCGCCGTTCGCCTCGAAGACGAGGTCGCACGCGGCGGGGTCCTCCGCCGGGAAGGGCGCGGGCTCGGGCAGGTCCAGGTTCGCGCCGCACCAGTCCCGGGAGGCGTCGGGGAGCACGATCTCGAGCGCTCCGTCGTGCCGCTCGGGCTTCGCGCCGCCCCAGCCCCTGAGCTTGAGGCGGCGCAGGGCGAAGGGCGATTCGTCGGGCAGCTCCGCGGTGATGGCCTCGATGATCGGGATCGTTTCGCCGCAGGCGCTCTCGATGTCGATCGTCGCGATGGTCTTCTCCGGGTGCGGGTTCTCCCAGCGCAGGACGTGGAAGCCCTTGCTCTCGGAGTTGGCCCAGCCCGTGTGGTAGCGGGCGGTGCGCGCCAGGCCGGCGCGGCGCGTGTCGATCCACCAGTCGCCGAAGTCGACGCCCCCGACCATCGGGGCGGTCTCCGAGGCGCCGTCCGCGTAATGGACCACGTAGCGGAAGCCCTCGGCCTCCTTCGCGACCCACGCGCCGGCGTGCAGGAAGTAGAGCGCCTCGGCCTTGCAGCCCGCCGCGATGCCGCGCACGGCGTCGGGCAGGTCGGGCAGGTGCTTCGAGCGCAGCATCACGCACGCGCGGTCGTCGTTCTGGTCGGGGCGGATGAAGTCGAACGGCACGCCGTTGCAGTCCGTGGGGCCCCACGGCGCGTGGCGCAGGTGGTTCTCGCCCTGGTCGGTCCAGCCGCCCTTGCCGTCGCCCGCGACGGTGTCGCCGTAGGATCGGTTGGCGAAGGGCGCGAGGTCCAGGCAGCGCACGCGCGCGGGGTCGACCGAGAAGGCCTTCGCGGCGGCCCTGGGGGCGCGCTCGGCGAGCCAGGCGGGCATGCGCGCGAGCGTCTCCTCGTAGGTCTCGACCGGCAGGTCCTCCGCGCGCGCGGCGCAGAGGAGGGCGGGAAGGAGCGCGGCGATCCGGAACGCGGGTCTCATGCGGCAGGGGCGTGCGGCCCGGCGGCGCGGGGGCGCCGCCGGGCCGGGCGGATCGGGAGGGCCTACTTCCGGTCGAGCGCGGCGACGCCGGGCAGGACCTTGCCCTCGAGGTATTCGAGGGACGCGCCGCCGCCGGTGGAGATGTGGGACATCTTCTCGGCGAGGCCGGACTTCTTCACCGCGGAGACGGAGTCGCCGCCGCCGATGATCGAGGTGCCGCCGTTGGCCTTGACCTCAGCGACGGCCGCCGCGACGCCGAACGTGCCGGCCGCGAACTTCTCCATCTCGAAGCAGCCCATCGGGCCGTTCCAGACGACGGTCTTGGCGGTCTTCACGGCGTTCGAGAAGAGCTCGATCGACTTGGGACCGATGTCGAGGCCCATCCAGCCGTCGGGGACGTCCTCGCCCACGATCTGGGTGTTGGCCTCGGGGTCGAACTTGTCGGCCGCGACGCTGTCGACGGGCAGGAGGAACTGCACGCCGCGCTCCTTCGCGAGCGCCATCATCTCGCGCGCGTAGTCGAGCTGGTCGTCCTCGCAGAGCGAGCCGCCAATCGCGTGGCCCTGGGCCTTGAGGAACGTGTAGGCCATGCCGCCGCCGATGACGAGCGTGTCGACCTTGCCGAGCAGGTTCTTCACGACGGCGAGCTTGTCGGAGACCTTGGCGCCGCCGAGGATGGCCGCGAACGGGCGGACGGGGTTCTCGACCGCGTTGCCGAGGTATTCGATCTCCTTCTCCATCAGGAAGCCGGCGACGCACGGGGCGCCCTTGGCCTTCATGAACTCGGTGACGACGGCGGTGGAGGCGTGGGCGCGGTGCGCGGTGCCGAAGGCGTCGTTCACGTAGACGTCGCCGTAGGAGGCGAGCTTCTCGGCGAGCTTGCGCTGCTCCTCCTTGAGCGCCTTCTTGGCGGCCTTGAACGCGGCCTCGTCCTCGCCGTCCTTCTGCTTGCGCTTGGCCTGCTCCTCCTTGTGGTAGCGGGTGTTCTCGAGGACGAGCACGTCGCCGTCCTTGAGCGCGGCGACCTCGGCGTCCGCCGCGGCGCAGTCGGCCGCGAAGGCGACGGGTTTGCCGATCTTGGCGGCGAGGGCGTCCGCGACGATCTTCATCGTGGTGTCGGCGGTGATGCCCTTCTCGTCGGGACGGCCCATGTGGGACATGAGGATCAGCTTGCCGCCGTGCTCGATCACGTACTGGATGGAGGGGAGGGCGCCGACGATGCGGGTATCGTCCTTGATCTTGCCTTCCTTCACGGGAACGTTGAAGTCGACGCGCATGAGGACGCGCTTGCCCTGGACGTCGACGTCGCGGAGAGTCTTGGTGTTCATGGTCTGTGTATGTGTGGGTTTGGGTTGAAAGACGGGCCGTGATTCTAGCAGAAGCCCGGAGGGGTTGCAAATCGCCTTGCGGCGCGCCGCGCGGGCGTGGTAGGATACGCGCCATGTTCAAGCTCGAAGACCTCGTCCGCTGGTCCGGCGCCGCGCCGGAGGGCCCGCTCCCGGACTCGTTCCCGTCCCTTTCCACCGACACCCGCGACCTTCCGCCGGGCTGCCTCTTCCTCGCCCTGCGCGGCGAGAACTTCGACGGCCACGACTTCGCCGCGAAGGCGGTCGAGGCCGGCGCGGGGGGCGTCGTGGCCGACCGCTCCGCGTCGCTCCCGCCCGGGCTCCCCGCCCTGCGTGTCGACGACACCGCGCGCGCCCTCCGCGACCTCGCGGCGGGCTGGCGCGCGAAGGTCGACCCGTTCGTCCTCGGCGTCACGGGCTCGGTCGGCAAGACCACGACGAAGGAGCTCGCGGCCCAGCTCCTGGGCGCTCTCGGGCCGGTCGCGAGGACCCGCGGCAACTGGAACAACGGGCTCGGCCTCCCCAAGTCCATCCTCGCGATGCCGGAGGAGACGCGCTACGCGGTGCTGGAGTCCGGCACGAACCATCCCGGCGAGATTGCGCCGCTCGCGGCGCTCATGCGGCCGGACGCGGCGATCCTCACGAACGTCGGCCCCGTGCACATCGGCAACTTCGGGACCGAGGAGCGCATCGCGGACGAGAAGGCGGAGCTCCTGCGCGCCGTGCCGGCGGAGGGCTTCTGCGTGCTCGACGCGACGAACCGCCACTTCGCCTTCCTGCGCGCCCAGCCGCGCTGCCGCGTCGTCTCCGTCTCGGCGGACCCCGCCACGTCGGCGGACTACGTCGCGGTCTCGTCGGACCCCGCCACGGGCGCGTTCGAGGTGCGCGAGGCGGCGACGGGCGGGACGCGCGCCCTGCGCGCGCCGCAGCCGGGCGCGCACCAGATCGGCAATTCGCTCCTCGCCGTCGCCGCGGCGCGCGCGCTCGGCGTGGCGTGGGAGGAGATCGTGGAGCGGCTCGCCGCGACGCCCGGCGCGAAGATGCGCTGGGAGCGGATCGAGCGCGGCGGCGTCTCGTGGATCAACGACGCCTACAACGCCAACCCGATCAGCATGGAGAAGTCGCTCGAGACCTTCGCCGCGACGCCGTGCGCGGGGCGGCGCATCGCGGCGCTGGGCGACATGGGCGAGCTCGGCGACGCGGAGGAGGCGCTGCACCGGCGCGTCGGCCGCGCCGCGGCCGCCGCCGCGCCGGACGAGCTGCTGTGCGTCGGGCCGCGCGCCGCGTGGATCGCGGACGAGGCCGTGCGCGCGGGGCTTCCGGCGGTGCGCGTCCATCGCGCGCCGGACGCCCTCGCGGCGCGCGCCGTTCTCGCGGACCTCGCGAAGCCGGGCGACCTCGTGCTCGTCAAGGCCTCGCGTTCGATGGCGCTCGAGCGCGCGCTGCCGGAGCCCGGCTAGGCCTTCTTCCCGCCGGCCTTGCGGGCGCGGCGGGGGCGGGCCTCGATGCCGTAGCGGGCGGCGAGTTCGTCCGCGCCCGGGATCTGCGCGCGGTAGCGCAGCAGCATCCGCTCCAGCGCGCCGAGCTGCTTGGCCGACATCGTCCGGCGCGCGCCGAAGCGCGCGGCCACGTCCGCGTAGAACTTCTTGTCGTCGTAGACGCGCCCGCCCTTGCGCGGCGCGGCCGGCGCGGCCCATTCCGTCACGCCCGCGAGCGCGGCCACGACGGCGGCGGCGCGCTCCGGGTCGACGGACTCCTCGGCCCTCGGCTCGATGCCGAACTTCGCGCAGAGGGCCTCGAACTCGTCGGCCGGGACGCGGTCGCGCGCGTTGAGGAAGAGCTTCGGGAGCCAGTCGGCCTGGCGGGGGCTGAGGCGCTTGCCGCGCCGGACCTGTTCGGCGAGGGACGTGGCGAAGCGCTCGTCGTCGGGCGCGGCGCCGTATTTGGCGAGCGTGTCGAGGAGCGCGGCGGAGCGCTCGTCGGCGACGGGGACGGCGGCGTCGGCGAGCAGATCGCCGAGGCCGGCGGCGCGGAGCGCCTCCTCGGCGCCGGGCGCCTGGTCGCGGTAGCGCAGGAGCGTGCGGGCGAGGGCCTGGAGCTGGGGGACGGTGCAGCACTTCGCGGGGAATGCGGCGGGGCGCTCGAAGCGGTAGGGGGCGTCGGGACGGCGGTCCTTGGCGCGCGGGCGCGATTCGCCCATCACGTCGTAGGCGAGGTCCTGGACGAACTTCCTGTCGTCGTAGGTCCGGGCGCCGGCCTTGTGGGGCGGCTCCCAGTCGCGGACGTCGCGGAAGGCCTCGAGCAGCGTCGCGACGGCGGCGGGGTCGGCCCACTTCTTGGCGCGGTCGTTCCAGTCCTCGAGCTCGCGGTAGAAGGCGGCGAGGAGCCCCTGCCAGTCGGTCGCCGTGGCGGGATCCTGCGCGTCGTCGAGCTTGCGCTCCATGTCGGCGGTGTAGCCGACGTCCATCATGTCGGGGTAGGCCTCGACGAGCCAGTCGCAGACCTTCGCGCCGAGCTCGGTCGGGGAGAGGACGCGGCGCTCGCTCAGGACGTACTTGCGGTCCTTGAGCGTCTTGACGGTGCTGGCGTAGGTGGAAGGGCGGCCGATGCCGCGCGCCTCCATCTCGCGGACGAGCGAGGCCTCGTTGAAGCGCGGCGGCGGCTTGGTCTCCTTGCGCTCGGGCAGGACCGCGGCCGGGTCGAGCGCCTCGCCGGGCGCGAGCGGGGGGAGGGCGGCGAGCGCGTCGCTCGTCTCCTCCCCGTCCTTCGCCGCGTCCGCGGACTCGGCCTTGGCGACGCCCTCGGCGCCGCGCAGCGCGAGGAAGCCGGGGAAGACGAGGCGCGAGACGGAGGCGGTGAGCTCGGCGGCGGCGGGCGAGCCGGCCGGGAGGAGGCCGGGCGCGGCGGTCGCGTCGACCGTGGCGGTCGTCACCTCGGAGACGGCGGGCGCCATCTGCGACGAGACGAAGCGCTCCCACACGAGGCGGTAGAGGCGCGCGAGGCCCTCGGCGTCGCGGCCGTCGGGCATCGCGGCGCGCTCGGGCGTCGCGGCGGGATCGGTCGGGCGGATGCACTCGTGGGCCTCCTGCGCGCCCTTGCTGCGCGTGGCGTAGTTGTGCGGGTCGGCGAATTCCCTGCCGAAGGCGCCCGCGACGTACGCCGCCGCGGCCTCGCGCGCCTCGGGCGCGATGTTCGTCGAGTCCGTTCGCATGTAGGTGATGAGGCCGGCCTCGTAGAGGTCCTGCGCGAGGCGCATCGTGCGGTCGGGCGAGAAGCCGAGCGCGTTCGAGGCGGCCTGCTGGAGCGTCGACGTCGTGAAGGGCGGTCCGGGGCGCTTCTGCGCCTGGCGCGGCTCGACCGCGCGCACGGCGTAGGCGGCGGCGCCGAGAAAGGCCTCGGCGCGCTTCGCGGCGGCCTCGTCGCGGATCTCGGCCTTCCTCCCGTCGAGCTTGCGCAGGCGCATGGCGAAGGGCTCGCCGGCGCCGGGGCCGCGCTTGGCGAGCTTCACGGCGTATTCCCAGTAGGGCTGCGGGACGAACGCGCGCACCTCGCGCTCGCGGTCGCGGACGAGGCGAAGCGCCACGGACTGCACGCGCCCGGCGCTGGAGCCGCCGCGGACCGCGCGGGCGACCTTGGGGGAGATGCGGAAGCCGAGGTAGCGGTCGATGCAGCGGCGCGCCTGCTGGGCGTCGACGCGGGCCTGGTCGATGTCGTGGGGATTCGCGAGGGCGGCCTTCACCGCGCGCGGCGTGATCTCGTGGTATTCGATGCGGCGGAAGGGCGGGCACTTGGCGCCGAGGCGGCGGCCCAGCTCCTCGCGCAGGTGCCAGGCGATCGCCTCGCCCTCGCGGTCGGGGTCGCTCGCGAGGAAGATCTCGTCCGCCTGGCGCGCGGCGGCGGCGAGGGCGGCGACGACCTTCTCCTTCTCGGGCGGGACGACGTAGCCGGGCGTGAAGCGCATCGCGCCGCCGGGCAGCTCCTCGCGCTTGATCCCCTCCTGGTGCTCCGGCAGGTCGCGGATGTGGCCGACGGAGGCCATGACCCGGTAGTCCGGGCCGAGGATGCGCCCGACGGTGTGGGCCTTGGCGGGGGATTCGACGATGACGAGCTTGCTCATGGGTTGCCTTTCGTTTGCGGCTTACACGCGTATGCGCGGGCGTTTCCCGCGCGCTCCCGCGTGCGCCGCATCACGTCTTGGTTAGCATCCCCCGCCCCGGGTGTCAAGAATCTTTTTCCGGCGCCGGGCCGCGCTTCCTTGCGGTCGCCGCCGCGGTCTGGTAGACTCGGCGCAAATCCCGCACGCCATGGAAAACGACACCACCTCCCCGTTCCCCGAGACCGCCGACATCGAGACCTCCAACGACGACTACGCCACGCGCTTCCGCGGCGCGACGGGCGCCTGGATGCTGAAGGTCCAGGAGCGCGGCGTCCTGAAGCTGCTCGCCGGCGCGGCCGCGCCGGGCGCGGCGGTCCTCGACGTCGGCGGCGGCCACGGCCAGCTCGCGCATCCGCTCGCGGACGCCGGCTACCGGGTCTCCGTGATCGGCAGCGCCGAAAGCTGCCGGCACCGGATCGCGGACCTCGTCGACGCCGGACGCTGCTCGTTCGAGGTCGGCAACGTCGTCGCGCTGCCGTATCCGGACCGGAGCTTCGACGCCGTCGTCGCCGTCCGCATGCTCACGCACTGCGAGCGGTGGCCGACGCTCGTGAAGGAGATGTGCCGCGTCTCGCGCGGCCCCGTGATCACGGACTACCCGACCTCGCAGAGTCTCAACGCGATCGCGCCCGCGCTCTTCAAGGCCAAGAAGAAGTTCGAGAAGAACACGCGCCACTGGACGCTCTTCCGGCACCGCCAGGTCCGCGAGGGCTTCGCCGCCGCGGGCTTCCGCGAGACGGGCCGCTACGCGCAGTTCTTCCTCCCGATGGTCGTCCACCGCGCGCTGAAGTGCAAGCCGCTCTCCGCCTTCCTCGAGGGCTGCTGTCGGGCCGTCGGCCTCACGCGCCTCTGGGGCACGCCCGTCATCGGCCGCTGGGAACGGCGCTAGACCACGATGTTGACGAGGCGCTTGGGGACGCAGATCACCTTGCGCGGGGTCGCGCCGGCGAGCGCCGCCTGCACCTTCGCGTCGGCGAGGGCGAGCTTCTCCATGTCGGCGGGCGTCGCGCCCGTCGGCATCATGAGGCGCGCGCGCACCTTGCCGCGAATCTGGACGGCGATCTCGATTTCGTCCAGCTCGAGCGCCTTCTCGTCCCACGCGGGCCACGGCACGTAGCTCACGCCGCCCTCGTGCCCGAGCCGCTCCCACAGTTCCTCGCCGATGTGCGGCGCGAAGGGCGCGAGCAGCTGCACGAAGGGCTCCGCGGCGGCGCGCGGGAGGGGCCTGCCCTCGCCCGCGAAGCCGTTCACGAAGATCATCAGCTGCGAGATCGCGGTGTTGAAGGAGAGTCCCTCGAGGTCCTGCGAGACCTTCTTGATCGTCGCGTGGAGGAGGCGGTTCTGTTCGGGCGAGAGCGCGTCGTCCGTGATCGGCTGGTTCGCGACCATGTTCCAGGCGCGGCGCAGGAAGCGCGCGACGCCCTCGACGCCGCGCGTGCTCCAGGGCTTCACGTCCTGCAGCGCGCCCATGAACATCTCGTAGAGGCGGAGCGCGTCGGCGCCGTAGTCGCGGATGACGTCGTCGGGGTTGACGACGTTCTTGAGCGACTTGGACATCTTCGCGGGGAACTCGACGAGCGGGGCGCCGTCGGAGACGCGCTTCGGATGCTGCGGGTCGGTGAGATCGACCTCGTTGGTGGGCACGAGGACGCCGCGCGGGTCCTTGTAGCTCATGCCGAGGATCATGCCCTGGTTGACGAGCTTCTGGAACGGCTCGCTCGTGGAGACGAGCCCGAGGTCGAAGAGAACCTTGTGCCAGAAGCGCGCGTAGAGGAGGTGCAGGACCGCGTGCTCGGCGCCGCCGATGTAGAGGTCGACCGGCATCCAGTAGGCCTCCTTCTTTTTGTCGCAGAAGGCCTGGTCGTTGTGCGGGTCGATGTAGCGCAGGTAGTACCAGCAGGAGCCGGCCCACTGCGGCATCGTGTTCGTCTCGCGCCAGCCGGTCTTGCCGGTCTTCGGGTCGGTGTAGCGCGTCCAGCTGGTCGCCTTCGCGAGCGGCGGGTCGCCGGTGCCGGTGGGCTTGTAGTCGGAGAGCTCGGGCAGCTCCAGCGGCAGGTCCTCGGACGGGACGAGCTGCGTGGTGCCGTCGTCCATGTGGATCACGGGGAACGGCTCGCCCCAGTAGCGCTGACGCGAGAAGAGCCAGTCGCGGAGCTTGTATTGCGTCTTCGCATGGCCCTTGCCGTTGGCCTCGAGCCACTCGATCATCTTCTTCTTGGCGTCCTCGACGGAAAGGCCGGTGAGGAAGCCGGAGTTGACCATCGTGCCGGTGGCGCAGTCGGTGAAGGCCTCCTTTTCGATGTCGCCGCCGGCGACGACCTCGACCATCGGAATGCCGAACTTCCGGGCGAACTCCCAGTCGCGCGTGTCGTGCGCGGGGACCGCCATGATGGCGCCGGTGCCGTAGGAGGCGAGGACGTAGTCGGAGATGTAGATCGGGATCTCGGCGTCGTTCACGGGGTTCACGCCCGCGAGGCCCTCGAGCTTCACGCCGGTCTTGTCCTTGGCCATCTCCGTGCGCTCGAAGTCGGACTTGCGCGAGGCGGCGTCCTGGTAGGCGCGGACCTCGTCCGCGTTCGCGATCAGCCCGGCCTCGAGCCACTTCCTCACGAGCGCGTGCTCGGGGCTCATCACCATGTAGGTCGCGCCGAAGAGCGTGTCGCAGCGGGTGGTGTAGACCACCACGGCGTCCTGCGCCGCGCCGGAGGTGGCCCGGGTGCCGAAGGAGACCTCCGCGCCGGTGGACTTGCCGATCCAGTTGCGCTGCATCTCCTTGATGCCCTCGGGCCAGTCGACCGTGTCGATGTCCTTGAGGAGGCGCTCGGCGTAGGCGGTGATCCTGAGCATCCACTGGCGCATCGGGCGGCGGACCACCGGGTGGTTGCCGCGCTCGGAGCGGCCGTCGATCACCTCCTCGTTGGCGAGGACGGTGCCGAGGGCGGGGCACCAGTTCACGGGCACCTCGGCGACGTAGGCGAGGCCCTGCTCGTAGAGCTTCTCGAAGATCCACTGCGTCCACTTGTAGTATTTCGGGTCGCAGGTGCGGACCTCGCGGTCCCAGTCGTAGGAGAAGCCGAGCGACTTGATCTGGCGCGTGAACGTCGCGATGTTCTTGTTGGTCGTGATCTCGGGGTGCGTGCCCGTCTCGACCGCGTACTGCTCGGCGGGGAGGCCGAACGCGTCGAAGCCCATCGGGTGCAGGACGTTGAAGCCCTTGGCGCGCTTGTAGCGGCAGACGATGTCCGTGGCGGTGTAGCCCTCGGGGTGGCCGACGTGGAGGCCGGCGCCGGAGGGGTAGGGAAACATGTCCAGCGCGTAGTACTTGGGCTTCGGGGAGAAGTCGATCGCGGCGAAGGTCTTCTCCTTCTCCCAGCGGGCCTGCCATTTCTTTTCGATTTCGGTGAAGTTGTAGTCGGTGCTCATGTCGGAATCCTCGCGGGCGCGTCCCGTGGTGCGGAACGCGCGCGTGGAGAAGAGGATAGCACAACCCGGGCCGTGAATCCACCCCGATTTCCGTGGCGGAAAACCGCTTCCGGACGGAGCGGAGTTGTGCTAGAATGGCGCGCGAAACGCAAACGCCATGAAAGTCAACGGACGAGAAATCCCCCGCCGGGCGGTCGCCGTCACGGAGTAGCCGCCGATGAAGCTCTCTTTCGATTCCCGCAGCCTGCTCTTCGACGGCCGCCGAGAGTTCCTCTGGTCCGGCGAGATGCACTACTTCCGCGTCCCCGCCGCGGACTGGCGCCGCCGCATGCGCCTCTGGAAGGAGGTGGGCGGCAACTTCGTCGCCACCTACGTGCCGTGGATCGTCCACGAGCCGGAGGAGGGGCGCATCGTCTTCGGCGACCGGCCGGAGCGAGACCTGGCCGGCTTCCTCCGCACGGCCGCGGAGGAGGGGCTCCAGGTCCTGCTGCGCCCCGGCCCCTACGTGTATTCGGAGCTCGTCCGCAGCGGGCTTCCGCCGTGGCTCTTCCGCGACTATCCGGCCCTGCGCTGGAAGCGGCCGGACGGAACGGACGAGGGTCCGAACGGCTCGAGGATCTCCTACCTGCACCCGCTTTTCCTCGAGAAGGCGAGACGCTGGTTCCGCGCCGTCGCGGAGCAGGCGCGGCCGTTCCTCGCGGAGAACGGCGGCCCCGTCGCCGCCGTCCAGCTCGACAACGAGCTGGCGGGCATCCACTTCTGGTTCGGCGCGCTCGACGCGAACCCGGAGACGTTCGGCCTCGGCCGCGAGGACGGCCGCTGGCCGCGCTGGCTCGCGCGCAAGTACGGCTCCGTCGCCGCCGCGAACGAGGCCTACGGCGGCGCGTGGGCGTCCTTCGCGGAAATCCCGCCCGCCGCCGAGTTCCGGCCGGACGCCCCCGCCGGCGAGGAGCGCCGCCGCCGCGACTTCTTCCGCTGCTATCGCGAGCAGCTGCTCGACTACCTCGCCACGCTGCAAGGGTGGCTGCGCGAGGACGGCGTTCCGACGCCGACGTGCCACAACTGCGGCTCGCGCGACCTGCTCCCGCTCTTCGAGGGCGCGCGCGACGCGCTTGGCCCGGACTTCCTCCTCGGCTACGACCAGTACTACTCGCTCGGCCCCGCGTGGCCCGCCGAGAATCCCACGGCCGCCGTCGCGAACCAGACGCGCTGCAACGTGGACTGGGTCCGCGCGCTGGGCTGGCCGGCCGTCGGGATGGAGATTCCCGGCGGCTCGCCCGCCGACGTCCCGCCGATCCTGCGCGAGGACCTGCTCGCCTATTACATGACCCACCTCGCCGCCGGCGCGAAGGGGATCAACGTCTACGTCTTCACCGGCGGACCGAACTTCGAGGGCACCGGCCAGTCGTCGGACCTCTACGACTACAACGCTCCCGTCCGCGCGGACGGCTCCCTCAACGAGACATACGGTGCCGTCGCCGACTTCGGCCGCTTCGTCGCGGAGCGCCGCGACCTGCTGGAGGCGGAGCGCGTCGCGTCCGTCCAGGTCGGCTTCGAGTGGGACGCCCAGCGCCTCGGCGGCTGGGCGCCCCCCGGGGACGAGGGCGGGCTCTCCGGCGCCCGCGCGATGGAGTTCGCCAGGAAGGGGCTTTTCCCCGCGCTCGCCGCGACGCCGTATCCCGGCGCGTGGACCGAGCTGCGCGAGGGCGCGCTCGACCCGCGCAGGCCGCTCCTCCTGCCCGCGCCGGCGACGATGTCCGAGGCGGCGCAGCGCGCCGTCGTCGCCTTCCTCGAGGCGGGCGGGCGGCTCTTCCTCGCGCCCTGGGCGCCCTCGTTCGACCAGGACCTGCGCCCCTGCACGGTCCTGCGCGACTTCCTGCGCCTCCCGGCGCGCCGCCGCATCGAGTCGCCGCCGTCGCCGATCGTCGTGGACGGCGTCCGCGTCTTCGGCTGCGGCACGCCGCACCTCGTCGTGGACGCCCCGCCGCCCGGCGCCGACTCGCCGATGACGAACGCCCGCACGGGCGGCGTCTGCGGCTGGTGGCAGAGGGGCGGGGCAGGGGAGGTCTGCGTCTTCGGCACGGAGTTCTCCTCCTTCTCGCTCTTCGGGCAGGCGGAGATGCTCGAGCGCATCCTCGCGCGGCTCGGCGCGGAGCCCGTCGCCCGCTCGTCGAACCGCAACGTCCTCGTCGAGACGCACCGCCATCCGGACGGACGCTCGACCGTCTTCGTCTCCAACCTCCACGCGAGCCCGCAGAAGACCCGCCTCACGCTCTACCGCGACGGCCGCCCCGCCGCCGAGCGCGACTTCTCCCTCGCCCCGATGCAGGTCGCCGTCGCGGACTTCCCCTAATCACGCAACGCGTTCCGCGACCCCGGCAACGAGATGCCCGTCCTTCCACCACCTCCACGGCGCGCAGGATCGGCGCGACGACGACGTGCCCCTCGATCTTGACGCCGGCCGCGTCGCCCATCGGCGTGCGGACGGAGACCGGCACGGTCGGCAGGTCGCGCAGCGCCTCGAACGCGACGAGGCCGCGTCATCTCGTGGACGAGCTCGCGGAAGAGCTTCGGGTCGGTCTTGGTGGCGCGGAGGATGGCGAGGCGGTGCTGCAGGAGCGGATCGTGAGACCGGATGGAGCCGGCGACACAGGTTGCGATTCGTAGCAACCGGCGTCGACCGCGGTGCCCGAAACTCGCGGGTTGCCCGCCAGATCCGTCGCGTCCGGCTCGAACGTCCCCGCTCCCGCGTCGATGCATGGCGATCCCGCCGCGAGCCGGTAGTCTCCGTTCGCGGCGTCGGAGAACGGCGAGGACGAAAGCGGAATGTCGCCTTCGCTCGCCGCGTCCGTCGCCACATGGTCCACGGTCGTTTCGGACGAGAACGCCGCCGTTCCGAAGCGGTCGTTGTCCCAGACGATGCAGTTCCGGAGAACGCCGCCCCGGAACAGGGGAGCCCCGTTTCCTTCGACCGTCCGGTTGCCGACGACCGTGCAGTTCCGCAGAACCGCATTGTTGCAGATGTATCCCCGGGTCGTGGCGTTGAGATTGCTGGCGACATTGCCGACGACGAGACAGTTCAGCAGCTCGCAGTTGGCGGCGGCCGCCGCCTCGTTCGCCGCGACGCAGTTTGAAACGACGCAGCTTTCCAGCCGCCCCAGATACGCGCCGCCCACGCCGGCGTCGTTCCTGCAACCGTTGCGCAGCGTGAAGCCGACGAGCGTCGCGCAGGGATCGCGGGCCGCTTCCTGGTTCGACAGTTTCGCGCAGCGCCTTCTGCCCTGTCCATCGATGACGGTCCGCTCCGGTCCGGCCTCGCTTTCGATCCGGAGGGCTTTCGATCCGGAATTGACGATGGTTCCGTAGACCCCCGGCCCGACGTGGATCGTCCCGCCGTCCGGCGCGGCGTCGATCGCCGCCTGGATCGTCTTCTTGGCCGTCGCCCGCTGCCTCCCGTCGTTGGCATCGTCGCCGGACTCCGCGTCGACGAAGAGACCGATGGGCGTCCACTGCGCGACCGCCGTCAGGTTGCGCGCGGGCATCGTCTCCGGAAGCGGCGGCAACCAGCCCGCAAAGTCGTATCCGTCCTTCGTCGGCGGCTCCGGCGCCGTCACGGGCGAGCCGTAGGCCGCCGTGATTGCCGCGAGGGTGCTTCCGCCGTCCGTATCGAACGAAATCGTGTAGGATCCGAAGCCGCCGGGCATCGCGACGCGGACGCGGAAGAATCGGCTGTCTGCGTCTGGGATGCTCCAGTCGTTCGTGAGCGAAGGCTTGCCGTCCACCGCGTAGTCTCGCGCACCGCCGAGATCCGGCGTCCATCCGATGTCAGGCACGCCGTTCTCGTCGAAACCGATCGTCGCAAGGAAGCGCGAAGCCGCGTTGGTCGGGTCGAGTCCCGCCACGTAGCACTCCCAGACCTTGTCGCGGCCGTTGGCGGCCGTCGCGCGCGCGGCGGCGGCGTAGTCGCCGCCGTTCGCCGCGACGAAGGGTGCCGCCGCTTCGTCGAGCCACGAGATCGGGATCGAGACGCCTTCCACGACGATGGTCGTGGCGTCGGTCGGCGTCCATTCGACGCCGTCGAGCCAGGCACAGTCGCCATCGCAGTCGCGGGCCGACGTCCGGAGGAAGGTCCATCGGATCGTGTGCGGCCCGGCGCCGACGATGCCGAGCGCCTGCGCCTCCCATCCGTCCGTGAGGTGCGTCGAGGAGGCCGGCGTCCCGTCCACCTCTGCCTTGGCGTAGGCGAAGGGGTTGTTGCGGTAGATGCCGCCCAGCACCTTCCAGCGGAACGAGAGCGTTCCTGCGCCGCTCACCGTCGTTTCGATCCAGGACGCCTGGCTGTTCGTAACGCTCCCGCTCTTCGCGGAGACGCCGTTCGTCCAGCCCGCAGTCGCGTCGACCGCCCAGTCGGCGTCGCCGCCCGTCGCGAAGGCGAGCGCCGGCGCGTCGACCGCCTCGGCGAGCGTCCAGGTCTGGAGCGTCCAGATCGCGGTGAGGACGGCGTCCGCCGAACCGAAGACATAGGTCTGGCCGGCCGCATAGAGGTTCGCGCCGTCGCTCCATCCCGCGAAGACGCGCGGCGGATCGGCGAGCGTGCCCGGTCCGGGCAGCGCAAGCGCGTAGCCCTCGTATTTCACGACCGCCGCCGGCGGCGCGCCCTCCGCCGCGCCGCCGCTCGCGAAGGTCAGCTCCACCGGTGCAGGGGTCCACTCGACGCCGTCCACCCAGAGCGCGTTCTCCCAGTCGGCGCCGTCCTCGTCGTAGTCGTCGCGGACAAAGGTCCAAACGAGAACGTGCTCGCCCGCGCCCTCGACGGCGCACTCGACCTTCCGCCAGCCGCTCTCGCCGGCGATCTTCGCGGTTTCGACGCCGTCGACCGAGAAGGCCGCGTAGTCGAACCAGTCGCCGTATTCGTCGTCCATCTCTTCGCAGCTCGCCTTCCACCAGAAGGAGAGCGTGCCCGCGCCGACGACCGTCGAGCGAAGCGTGGCCTCGACGGTTCCTCCGGCGGCGGCGGGCGGGAGCCCGTCGCATCGCAACGACACGCCGCCCGCCTTGGCGTCGTTCCAGTCCGGGCCCCACGCGCCGCCGCCCGCCGTTTCGAAGGCGAGCCCCGGCGCGTCGAGGTAGTCGGCGAGCGTCCAGTCGCGCGCCTGCCAGACCGCGTAGAGCGTCACGGCCGCATTCTGCGCGTAGGCCAGGTCCGCGACCTCCGCGCCGTCCGCGTAGACGACCGCCCCGCCCGGCTCCGTCGCCCAGCCCGCGAAGTCGTGGGCCACCTTCGCGAACGGGCACGGCGGCAGCGGCGCCGGCGTCCCGACCGTCATCTCGACCGGCTCCGCCGTCCCGCTCCCGCCGTTCGCGTCGAAGTGCACGTAGTAGCGGTTCATCGTCCAGTGCGCGTAGAATGTCAGCGGCCGCGTGGCCGTCACCTGCATCGACGCCGTCACGCGCGCGCCGTTCTCCGGCGCCGTCCACCAGCCGGCGAACCGAGCCCCGAGCCGCATCGGGTCCGGCGGCAGGACGTAGCTCGTGCCCGTCACCTGTTCCACCTCGACCGCCGCCTCGCCGCCGTGGTTCGGGTCGAACGCCGCGTCGAAGCGGTTCGGCGTCCAGAAGGCGATCTCGTAGGTCGTGCCCGCCGGCCAGTATTCCGGCAGCGCCATCGACGTCGCGATGCCGTCCCAGCCCTTCGAGCCGTTCGCCACGTAGCTCTTCGCGCCCGCCGGAACGCCGGCGTAGGGGCCGCCGTCCGCCGTGCCGTAGTCCGGCGCGTTCCCGACGAACCGCACCGACCGCAGCAGCGTGCAGCCGTCGAAGATTCCGTTTCCGAACCGCCGGACGCTCTCCGGCACGACGATCTCCGCGATCGACGCGCACCCGGCGAAGGTCCCGTCCCGCAGCTCCTCCAGGTTCTTCGGGAGAGCGACCGCCGAGAGCGTCCCGCACCCCGCGAACGCCCGCTCGCCGAGGTTCGTCACCGCCGCCGGGATGCCGACTTCCGCGAGCGACGTGCAGTCCGCGAACGCCTCCGCCCCGATCTCCGCCAGCTCCGCCGGCAGCTCCACGCTCGTAAGCGCCGCACACCCCTCGAACAGTTCGTCCATCAGCGTCGGTAGGGCGCGCTCGTCGAGCGCGCCGCCATCCTCCGCGACGACCGTCGCGGAGACGATGTTCGCGTAGCAGTCCGGGAACGCCGCCGCGACCGTCCCCGCGTCGCCCGGCATCGACACCGCGCGGATCGACGCGCATCCCGCGAACGCTCCGTCGCCGATCGCCCGGACGCTTCCCGGAATCTCCGCCCGCGCCAGCGGCACGAGCCCCCGGAACGCCCGCTCGCCGATCGTCCGCAGCCCCTCCGGCAGGTGCAGCGCCGCGAGCCCCGCGTCGCCGTCAAACGCCTCGTCTCCGATCGAGACGAGCGACGCCGGAAGCGCGACCGATTCGAGCGCCGCCATTCCCGCGCACGCCCGCGATCCGATGTTCGTCACGGCGTCCGGAAACGCGAGCGACGCGATCGACGCGCATCCCTCGAACGCCCCGTCCGACACGTTGCGCACCCACGCCGGCAGATCGATCCCCTCCAGCGCCGCGCAGCCCTTGAACACCTCCGGCACCATCTGCCGCGAGGCCAGCCAGGCCTCCGCCTCCGGTGGGGCGAGCTCTCCGAGCGAGCCGTCCGTCGCCGCGACCGCGATTGTCGCCAAATTCGAATACGCCGCCGGGAAGAGCTCCGACATCGGCCGCACGTGCAGCGGCACCGTGACGCCGGCGACGCGCCGGCAGTCCGCGAACGCGCCGTCGCCGACGCGCTCCACGCTCTGCGGGATCGCGACCGACAGCATCCGCCAGCAGTTCGAGAACGCGCACGAGCCGACCGACACGACCCCGTCGGGAATCGTCGCGCCCATCAGCATCGACGCGTTCGCGAACGCGCCGTCCCCGATCTCGCGCAGCGTCCCGGGCAGCGCGAGCCCCTGCGCGTAGGTGCAGTTGCGGAACGCCTCGCGGTCGATCTTGGCGACGCCCTCCGGCACCGAGATGCTTTCCAACGACGTGCAGTCCTTGAACGCCCGCGCGCCGACGAACCGCAGCGATTCCGGCAGCGACATCGTCCCGATCCCGAACTCCCCCTCGAACGCCCCCGCGGCGATCCCGCGCACGGAGTAGGGCGTCCCGTGGTGGGGCGAGCCCTCCGGGCGAGCCGTCTCGTCCTCGTATTCCGCCGGAATCGCCAGATCCGGTGGGGCGAGCTCTCCGAGCGAGCCGCCCGCGAACCCGAGTACCCATCCCTGGTACATCTCCAGCCCGTTTTCCAGCACCGTTGTCTCCAGCGCCGAACACGCCTCGAACACGTTCGTCCCGATGTCCACCACGCTCTCCGCCAGGTCCATCGACCGCAGCGCCGTGCAGCCCTCGAAGAAGTTGTCGGGGATATTCGCCACGCCGTCGAGGAAGACCACTCGCTCCATTGTTTCCGCGAGGTCCGGCAGGAACGTTGCGAAGCGGTCGCCGCGCAGCGAATCGACCGCAACCGTCTTCAGCCCCGTGCAGCCCGCGAACGCCCCGTCCGCGATGTTCGTCACGCTCGACGGAATCGTGATCGAGGTAATCGACGCGTTCCCCGCGAAGGCGTCCGCGCCGATTTCCACCACCGGCCGTCCGTCGATCTCCGCCGGAATCACCACCTCGCCCGACGGCGCCACGAGCGGTGCGCCGAGCGAAATCGGCTCGTCGCAAATCGTCTCCTCCCAGACGCCGCCTGCGATAGTGATGCCCCACTTGGCCGAAAGCGTGTGGTCGCTAGGAGTCGTCACGATTGTCGCGGCATCCACCGCCGCGCCGTTCAGCCGCCAGCCGAGAAAGACGTAGGGCTCGCGCACCGGCGTCGGCAGCGCGCCGTAGACCGCATCGAACGTGACGCCCTTCGACGCCGGATTCACCGCGCCGCCCGTCGCGTTGAACGAAACCGTGTAGTCGTTTGGCGTCCATGCGGCTGTGAGGACGTGGTTCGACGGCGTGGTGCAGATCGTCTCAGCCGTTACGGATACGCCGTCGAGCATCCACCCGGCGAACGTGTATCCCGTCCGCGATGTTTCCGGAAGCGGCCCGTAGGCGGAATCGAACGTGGCGGTCTCGAGAATCGGGTAATCTTCGAACAACACAGATTGCGGCAACGAGGACCATGCCGTGTCTCCGGGTTTCTTCCACTGGACGGCAAAACCATGTCCGCCTTCTCCTTCGTGGAATCCCATATAGAATGAATGAACACCTTTCTCCAGTTCCACGGAACCGCTGCCGACTGTATTCCACTGAGAACGACAAAGACGCACACCATCAATGAAAATGGCCTCGAAGTCATCGGCTATGCAGGCGAAAGAATACGCCCCATGTTCTGGCACTTTGATGAATCCCGACAAAATCGCCGAAATGTTTTCCTGCGACATCTGGGCGTATTTACCGTGGAAACGATTTGTGGTCCCGTTGACTTCAAAGCGTAGGTCGTTCAATCCCCACGAACGGAACTGGTTCACGGCGGACTGATCGACGCCGGCAATTCCCGGATCGAGCGATTCCCCGAAGGCGAGCGTGTTCGTCGCGATGGTCGGAGCACGGGAAGCGAAATAGTTCGTCAAAGCGGTTTCGGATTCGCTCCACGTCGAATAATCCGACGAGGAAATGTCATAGTATTTCAAGGCCAGTCCACGTTTCGATTGCAGAATCTCGTTTCCGCCGTTTGCATCGAACTCGACGTCGTATTTGTTCGGCGTCCAGACGGCATGGAGCTCGACGGTCTCGCCATCGTTCGCGGCGATTCCGCCCGCCAAGGTTCCGGTCGCGGGATAGAGAGCCGAACCTCCGGCTTCCGGCCCCCATCCAGCAAGCGTGTAGCCGATGCGGCTCGTGTCACGGTCAGGAAGAGTTACATCTTCGCTGCCGACGTAAATCAGCTTGAACGTCTCGATAGAATTCGAAGGAAGATTAACGGAAGCATAACCCAGGGCTTCAAATTCAGTGAACCCGGTTCCATTGTTGTCTTGGTTGCCGAGATTGAATCGTATCGCCGTCACGTTTTTTGCAAACACGGAATCGTCGGCATTTCGGTAAACTAATTCGAGGTCCGAGCCAGAATTCTCATCGAACAATCCGAAAGATGTCGATGAGTCGGGGATCGTTTCCCATGAAGCCCCCGATGACTTCCGGACTTGAACCGAAGACAGTACGATTCCGTCGCGTCCACCATCTTGCCAATGGGTGTTGATGCGGAGTCCCGTCAAGTTGACCGTTTTTGGAAAGTCCCAAGTGATATTTCCTGATTGGATGGCGTAGATGTTGTCGTAATTCGCTCCAGTTGCATTGACGATGCCGTCCGTAAGTCGTAAAACCGAATCGTTGCTCCATACGCGTCCAGGCTCGTTGTATCGAGTGCCACTGAATGTGCCCTCCAATCCGGTCAAGACATTGTTTGGGCTGGCCGTCCAGGAAGACACATCGGTCTTTCGTCCAATCCAATTTCCGCCAATTTCCGCAGCCGCGAAGTTTCCTCCGTTTGCATTGAAAATGATGGCGTAGACATCTTGTTTTGCGCCTTCGCGCCAAACGGCATAGAGCGTGACCGTTTCCCCGGCTTCGGCCGTGATCTCGTCGGTCGAATCGCCGTCGAGCAGCACGGCCTCGCCGTCCGGTGTCAGCGCCCAGCCGAGGAAGAAAAAGCCGTCGCGTGTGAAGCAGTTCGTTGAAATCGTGGTTGCCGGTTGATTCAGCCAAAGGGGCTGGTTGTCCATTGTTCCCTCGCCGCCGTTCGCATCGAAGCGGATCATCCAATCCGACCAGCTGGCCGTAAGAGTATGGTCGGACGCGGTTTGCACGACCATTTCGGAGGTTGCCGGCAAGCCATCGAGGAGCCAGTCGATAAAAACATGCTCGGCATTCACGGGCACGGGTAGTTCACCATAGGCGGAGTCGAATGTCACCGTCTTGGACGATGGCGAGACCGTCCCGATGGTCGCATCGAACTGAACCGTGTATTCGTTCGGCGTCCAGACCGCCACAAGCGTGTGGTCCGAAGCCATGGCGACAGTTGTCTCGGACGCAACGGGCGAACCGTTGAGAGTCCAGACATAGGAATATCCCGTTCGAACCGGTACAGGCAGTTCACCGTAGGCCGAACCGTATGTCACGACATTTGTCGGCACATCGCCTTCCCATTCGCCACCGGCCGCATCGAAGAAGACCTTGTATTCGTTCGGCGTCCAGGTTGCGACAAGCGTGTGGTCGTCGGGCGTCGCCACGATTGTCGCGGCATTGACGGCATCGCCGCCCAGCGTCCATCCTGCGAACGAATAACCTGCCCGCGACGGCATGGGTAGCTCGCCATAGGCGGCATCGAATGTCACGGTCTTGGACGATGGCTTCACGGAGCCCCCCGCCGCGTCGAAGGAAACTGTGTATTCGTTTGGCGACCAAGTTGCAACAAGAGTGTGGTTAGACGCGGTCGAACATTTGCTTCCCGCCGTGATTTCCGCGCCATTCAGCGTCCAACCGGCAAATGTATATCCCGAGCGGACCGGCACTGGCAGCGCGCCGTAGGCGGCTTCGAATACAATGGTTTTGGATTCCGTGGAAACCGTTCCGCCATCCGCATCAAAGGATACTAGACATCCCCAGACGGCATAAAGCGTGAAGTTTCCATTCACAGCGGCTGTCAGGTTGACGACCGTCGCGCCGTTCGTGTAAACGACTGCGCCGTCCGTCGCTGTCGCCCAACCGACAAAGGTTAGGTTTTCCCGCGTGAATTCATTTCGCGGAAGGACTCTTTCTTCGTCATAGGTTGCCGTCTCGTCCGACATGGTTCCGGTGCCGCCGTTGGCAGCGAACCGGATTGTGTATTGGTTCGGCGTCCAGACGGCCTTCAGCGTCGCCGTGGCGCCAACCGCCTCTGCAAGGTTCGTCACGACGGCCTTGTCGGCGATGACGGTTCCGTCGCCGCCGTCTAGCGTCCACCCGGTATGTGTGTAGCCGACCTTTGAGAATCGGTTGGAACTGATCGCCTCGGGGACGCCGAGTCCGAGCGACTGGTCCGCCATTTCGCCGGCGCCGCCGTTCGCGTCAAAGTGAACGGCATATGTCCCGAGAGACCATCGAGCATAGAGCGTGACCGTCTCGCCGGGTGTGGATTTCAGCCCGCCCTCCAATGTTCCGTCGGGGGGAAGCGTCACAACACCATCCGGCTCCGTTGCCCATCCGACCAGTGTGTAGCCCTCGCGGGAGAACGCTCCGCCGGGGATTTCCACGTCGTCGCCAGACGCATAAATCCGCTTTGGCATCGCCCCTTCGCCGCCGTTGGCGTCGAAGCGGACGGCGTATGTGCTGAAAACATCCGATGGCAACACAAGGCGAAAGCCGACGTCGTTGTACGAGATTGACGGGTCGCTGTCGTGCACGTAGGATGAGGTGCAGTAGTAAGCGGGGTTGCCCCAACCGCCGCCGCAATGTACCCGGCCTGACCCCGAAGACGGACTCTTTGGGTCGGCCCCATATTCCAACATCCCATACCAGTCAAGACACCACTCCCAGACGTTGCCATGCATATCGTATAGATCCCAGGCGTTGGGTTGGTATGAGCCGACAACCGTGTGCGCGTCCGTGTGGCCGCCTTTCCCATCGGAACGGTTGTAGCGGTATCTACCCAGCAGATTTAGGTTCGGATCGTTGGAAAAGTCCCCGCCATAGTTCGTTCCGTTGTTATAGTCCGTCGTCGTCCCCGCGCGGCAGACGTACTCCCACTGCGCCTCGGTCGGCAGGTCGAAATCCAAGCCAGTCCGCGCGCGGAGTCTCCCCATGAAAGAATTGGGATTGACGTTCGCGGAGCTCGGCCAGTTGTAGGTGCCGGAGTCCCCTCGTATCGTATTCCACGACACCTGCTCAACCGGTCGCTTGTCGCCTCTGTAATATGACGGATTGGAGCCAGTCACCAGTTCGTATTGCTTCTGCGTCACCTCGAAGACGCCGCAGTAGAAGGGCATAGTCAGCGTGACGCCATGGGATTCATCGGATCCACCACCCATAATGAACGATCCCGGCTCAATTCGCCGAAGAACGAGTTTCGTTGTCTTGTATTCGTCCGTGTTGAATCCTCCGTCTGGCGCAGCAACAAGGCATGAGACAGAATATGATTCCGCAGCACTTCCAGCATTGAGATCAAGAACCAAATATTTTCCGCCAACACCTTCGTGCCACACGGCGTAGAGGGTAATCGTCTCGCCCTGCGCAAATGCGAGGTCGGCGGTCGAGTCGCCGTTGAGGAGTGTCGCTTCGCCATCGGCGCTCAGCGCCCAGCCGAGGAAGAAGCCGTTGGTGTTTATGAACGCGCATTGAGGTAGCGTCTGCTCGGCGCCGTTGAAAAGGTAAAACGGTTCCATCTCGCCTTCTCCGCCGTTCTTGTCGAAGACAATACGCGCATCAGCCCAAACGGCGTAGAGGGTGCCAACGCCGCCCGCGACAGACGTCAGGTTGACGACGGTCGAGCCGTTCGTGTAAACGACCGCGCCGTCCGCCGCCGTTGCCCATCCGGCGAAGAAGCGGTTCGCCCGCGTGAACGCATTCTGTGGAAGCACGCTCGGCTCGTCGTATATAGCCGCCTCGTCCGCCATATTGCCGGTTCCGCCGTTGGCATTGAACCGAATCGTGTAGTGGTTCGGCGTCCATTGGGCCCGGCAAGTGAGATTGCTCGGCGGCATGGTCGCCGGAATCTCCGGCTCCCATCCGACGAAAACGTAGCCCGTTCGAGTCGGCGAGGCCGGACTGGTGATTGCCGAGCCAAAGTCCTGCGTGATGGATTCGACCTCGGTTCCGCCGTCTGAATCAAAACCGACCGTATAGGAGTTCAACGTCCATTTGGCAAAGAGCTCCGCAACCCCTGGACGGACGTTCGACTCGTCGACATAGGCCACCTCTCCGTTCGCCGTCGTCGCCCATCCGGCAAACGAATGGCCGATCCGCGTGAACGTATTCGCCGGGATGCGGACGCCGAAATTGCGGTCGGATTCCACGGAAGCCATCGTCCCTGTCCCGCCGTTTGCATTGAACGCAAGCGGAACCGTTCCTTCGTTATGGGACAAGTAACACTGGGGAATCTGTGCAAAGGACATTTCACCGGGTCGTTTCCATTGAACGGAAAAGCCCTGTCCCCCTTGATTCTCCGCGAAGCAGACTGCGAAGTCGTGCATACCGGCGCCGAGGTCGATGGAACCCGTTCCGATCTCAGACCACAGCGCTTCGCAGACATTTGTCCCATCAATGAAGACGGCAATCATGTCGTCTGCGCACGTCGCGAACGCATGGACGCCAGCTGTCGTGATTTCAATCTTCCCGACCAGATAGCAGGAGAACCCGTTCTGGGAAGAACTCGCGTAATTTCCATGAAAGTGACATGCTTCACAATCGACAGGCGTCAGTCCGCCGGCAATGCATTGTTCATAGGTCAAACCTGAGTCTGCAAAACCGCTTTCAAGACCGGGACCAAACCAGAACGTATTCGTGGCGACGAGCGGCGTCCGTGCGAGGAAAAAGTCCGAGGCGGACTTTCCAGAAAAACGCCATTCTGGCTCGCCAAATTGCCAACGCCATTCAGCCCACCAATCGGAATAGTATCCGATTGCCAATCCGTTCGTCGAGTTGCTCCAGACGGCATGCAAAGTTACGGACGAACCAGTCGATGCCAAATTGCTCACAATCGTTCGATCTGCGTAGTCGACCGGCGTTTCGGAGCCAAGCGACCATCCAGTGAAGAAATAGTCGTCTCTGGTGAACCGACATCTTGGCAACGCATAACAAAGGTCAGTCCCTGCGACCATGTCATCCATGCTCCCTTCCCCGCCGTTTGAGTCGAACCGAACCGAATACGATCCGTGCGACCAGCGTGCATAGAGAACCACCGATTCAATGGCGGGAGTTTCAAAGCAGTTCGAAACGGGTTCGCCGGCATGGAACAGAACCAATCCCTCCGGTTCCAAACTCCATCCGGCAAATACCCAATCTTCGCGAGTCGGCGACGGCATCAAGCCATAATCGTCTCCGTAGTTAAACACATGTTCCTCTGGTTCTCGATCGTCGTCGCCAAAATCATATACAACGACCTGTTGGGGGGCGTACCGGACAATCTGGATGGGAGAATACTCAAATTTGCTCAACGCGCAATCGTTTGGAACATATAGATTGAATGATGATCCGCCAAGAAACCAATTGATTCGATCAATGCTCGGGATGCCAACTCCTACGGTCATGGAAGAAAGCCCACTACAATCCCAAAATACCCAATCGCCGATGCTCGTCACGCTGTCTGGAATCGTGATAGATGTCAATCCGGAGCAATCTCTAAATGCAGAGCTCCCGATGCTTGTTACACTATCAGGAATGATGATCGATGTCAGACCGGAACAATTGTAGAATGCATATTGTCCGATACTCGTCACGGGGCAACTACCGAGCGTGGACGGAATCGCAACCGCACCCGCAGTCGATTGTGGAACGGCAGTTGAGGAACGAGATCCTCCTCCGATCGATGCTTTACCATTCGAGACGGTGTATGTCCATTCGATCCCGTCCACGACTTGCGTGTCGGCGAAGGAGGAGAGGGGAAGGAGAAGCGCCGCAAGGGCGGTGAGGAGGAGGGTGCGTTTCATGGGAAGACGGTTACGGGTTGACGGGGATCATCCACGCGAAGGTATTTCGTGCGGAGAAAGGAACGGAAGGGGCTGCGGTCGCCGGAACGCGGGGGAAGCAGTCCCCCCTTCTTCGGCCGGACGACGAAACGACCGAATATCCAGTTGCCCGGAGGACGCGAAGCAGAGAGGGGCCGTCTCGGTCGAGTCGGTCGCTCGGTCGAGTCGGTCGAGATGCCGGGTTGCCGGGGGAAGGCCTTCCCCCTTCCGCGGCCGGTCGACGACAGGACGAAACGACAACAGGACAAAAGGTCGCGCCCCGGTCGCCGAAGGAACGAGGGGCCGAGCGGAGCGAGCTCCGACGGGCACCGGCGCGGCGGATGCCGTGCCAGGCGCCCTCGCCTGGCGAGGCGTCCTCGCGGGGAGCGTGGCCGGGAATCCGCCATTCCAATTGGCGGAATCGAAGCAAATCCGCCATTTGCGATGGCGGATTTTCGTTGACAACGAACGGATTCCGTGGGAGAATGCCGACCTCATGAAAGCCATCCGCCGTTTTCTTTCCGCACCCAGGGACCACTTCTTCCTGTTCGGCCCGCGCGGCACGGGCAAGTCGACCTGGCTCAAGCAGACGCTGCCCGAGGCCGTGTTCCTCGACTTCCTCAAGCCCGCCACGCTCCGGACGTTCCAGCCGCATCCGGAACGGTTCCGCGAGTTCGTCGACGCGCACCCCAAGGCCAGGACGTTCGTGGTGGACGAAGTCCAGCGCGTCCCCGCCATCCTCGACGTGGTCCACTCGCTGATCGAGGAGCATCGGAAGGTCCGCTTCGTCCTGACGGGCTCCAGCGCGCGGAAGCTCAAGAAGGCGGGCGTCGACCTTCTCGCCGGCCGCGCGCTCAAGCTTTCCATGCATCCCTTCCTGGCGGCGGAACTGGGGGACGCCTTCTCCCTCGACCGGGCGCTGCGGAACGGACTCCTTCCCGTCGTGGCCGGGGCGAAGTCCGCCACGGCGACGCTGGCGGCCTATCTCGACCTCTACATCCGGGAGGAGGTCGTGCAGGAGGGGCTCGTCCGCTCGCTCGACCCGTTCGCGCGCTTCCTCGAGGCCGCGACCTTCTCGCACGGCTCGCAGCTCGTCTCCACGGACATCGCCCGCGACTGCCAGGTCGGCCGCACCACGGTCGACGGCTACCTGAAGATCCTCGAGGACCTGATGATCGGCGTCCGGCTTCCCGTCTTCTCCAAGTGCGCGAAGCGGGCGCTCGTCGCGCACGAGAAGTTCTACTTCTTCGACTGCGGCGTCTTCCGCGCCCTCCGTCCGAAGGGGCCGCTCGACCGGCCGTCGGAGATCGACGGCGCCGCCCTCGAGGGGCTCGTCTTCCAGCACCTGCGCGCCTGGAACGACTGCTCCGGCGCGCCGGACACGCTCGGATACTGGCGCACCCGGGCGGGTGTCGAGGTCGACTTCGTCCTCTACGGCGAGCACGACTTCGCCGCCATCGAGGTGAAGAACGCCGCCGTGCTCCGGCCCGACGACTTCGCCGGGCTCAAGTCCTTCCGGGAGGACTACCCCGAGGCGCGTCCGGTCCTGCTCTACCGCGGGGAGGAGCGCTTCCTGAGCGACGGCATCCTCGTCCTGCCCGTGGAGGACTTCCTCCGGGCCCTCGTGCCGGGCCGCCCGCCGCTGGCCGCGTTCTAGTCCCGCCGAAGGATCGAAGGGGCCGAGCGGAGCGAGCTCCGACGGGCGCCGGCGCGGCGGACGCCGCGCCAGGCGCCCTCGCCAGGCGAGACGTCCTCGCAAAAGCTGTGGATCCGACGGATTCAAAAGGCCCTTCCTTCGCGTTTCGTCCGAGGCCCTGGAAAGCCCGATCAAGAAGCGCGAAGGAAGGACGTGCTTGCGCACGCACCCTGCCTGCCTGCCGTCTTGATCTCGAAGTTTTCCAGGTTTCGGACGATCGACGGTTTGCAGCGGAGCAAATCGATTGGCGCATAGTCTATCAGACTCGCGCCGCGGATTCAACTCCGTTTCGCGCTTCTCTCTCGGGGTGATCTCCAAAGGGTTTCCGGACCGGGCGCCGGCGGGATGCCGACGCTTTACCCCTTACCCGTCCAAAGGGCGGAAATCTTACGCGGACGCGCAAGTCCTCCCGGTCGCGTCGCGCGCGGATGCGCGCCGCGCGACCGGATGGCGTTGATTTCCCTTGACAATCGCCAAATAATGGTCATAATTGACCCCAATTTCGTGCATGAAAGGTTCAAAATCGATGGAAATCAAGCGCGACGCTCTCGTTTTTCTCGACCGATGGCTGAATCAGCCGCGGCGAAAGCCGCTTGTCATCCGTGGCGCCCGTCAGGTCGGCAAGTCGACGCTCGTGGAGAGGTTCGCGACCGCGCGCGGTCTATCCCTGTGCGAAATCGATCTGGAGCGGCACCGCGGGCTGAAGGGGGTGTTCGCCACGCTGGACGCCGACCGCATCTGCGAGGAGCTCTCGGTTCTGGCCGGACGGGCCGTCGATGCACCGGGGACGCTGCTCTTCCTCGACGAGATCCAAGCGGTTCCCGAGGCGATTGAGGCGCTGCGATACCTGCGGCAGGACCGGCCGTCCCTTCCCGTCGTCGCGGCGGGCTCGCTGCTCGAGTTCGCGCTCGACAAGGCCCGGCTGTCGATGCCCGTCGGGCGAATCACCTACCTGTTCCTCGGCCCGCTTTCGTTCCCGGAGTTCCTCGGCGCCGTCGAGCCGGACCTTCGGGCATGGCTGGAGCGGTTCGCCGACACGGGCGAGCTGCCCGCGACGGCCCACGGGAAGCTGCTTCGCCGCGCGCGCCAGTTCTGCTTCGTCGGAGGGATGCCGGAGGCCGTCGCCGCCTACGCGGACGGCGGTTTGCTGCCCGCGGCGTCGGAGGTCCAGCGCGACATCCTCCAGACCTACGAGGACGATTTCTCCAAATACGCCGGCGGACGCGACCTGGCGCTCATGCAGGAGATTTTCCGCCGTCTGCCGGCCGTCGTCTGCCGCAAGGTCAAATACGTGAACTTCTCGCGCGAGGCGAGGGCCCGCGAGGTCCGGGGAATCCTCTCCCTCTTCCGCAAGGCCCGCGTCTGCCAGGCCGTCGAGAGCACGGACGCCTCGGGCGTCCCGCTGTTCGCCGGCGCCGACCCGGACGTCTGGAAGCCCCTTTTCCTCGACGTCGGGCTCGCGAACCACGCCTGCGGCGTCGACTGGCGGATGCTCGAGGCGCTCGACGGGACGAGGTTCGTCAACGAGGGCGCGATCGCCGAGCAGTTCGTCGGGCAGGAGCTTCTCTACGCCGACGGCGGCTTCGAGGAGCCCCGCCTGGCCTACTGGCTGCGCGAGGGGGCCAAGTCCAACGCCGAGGTCGACTACCTGCTCGCCTCCGGCCCCGAAATCTTCCCCGTCGAGGTGAAGGCCGGCAAGAGCGGAACGCTCCGCTCGCTCCGGCAGTTCGTCCTTGCGAAGAGCCCCCGGACGGCTTTCCGCCTCGACGCCAATCCGCCGGGTCGGCAGACCGTCTCCTTCTCCGAGGCCGGCCGCGACTTCTCGCACGAACTCGTGTCTCTTCCCTTCTACGCCGCGCGCTTCCTTCCGCGCTTCTGCGCGCGGGAGCGGAGGGACGTCCGCCCGTGAACGATCCCGCCACCGGATTCGACGAATGGCTCGCGGCACGCGGAGGCGCGCCGCGGACGGAGCGGCTCGTGCCCGAGGGGGCGAAGCTGGGGCCGTGGATCGTCGGCGGGCTGCTCGGACGTGGAGGAAGCGGGGAGGTCTATCACGCAGAGAACGCAGAGGGCGTATCTCACGCAGAGAACGCAGAGAGCGCAGAGCCGCGCTCCGGAGGGGGTTCGGGGGAGGCGACGCCTCCGCCCGTAGCCGTGAAGGTCCTCCACCGCGCCGAAGCGGCGGCGATCGCGCGATTCCGCCGCGAGGCGGAGATTTTGCGCGAGCATCCGCATCCTGCGCTGCCGAAGTTTTTCGGCTCGGGCGAAACGGCGGAGGGCCGCCCGTGGATGGCGGTGGAGGAGCTGGAGAAGCGCGAGCTGCCGCGGCGCGACCGCGACGTGGCGCGCTTTCTTCTCGCGCTCTGCGGCGGCGTGGCGCACCTGCATGCGCTCGGGTTCGTCCATCGCGACGTGAAGCCGTCCAACGTCCTCTTCCGCGCGGACGGATCGCCCGTGCTGATCGACCTGGGGCTCGCGAAACGACTGGAATCGCCCGTCGGCGCTGCGGCCGCGGGGCCGCCGGGCGTTTCGACCCTGTCGGTCGTCGACGGGCGTGCGAAGGGCGTCGGCACGCCGGGCTACGCCGCGCCGGAGCAGTTCGCCGGCGGCGAGGTGACGCCCGCGAGCGACACCTACGCGCTCGGCGTCCTCGCGGACGCCTGCTTCGGGCACGCGCCGCCGCGGTGCTGGCGCGCGCTGCTGCGCCGCGCGACGAGCGCGCTCCCCGCGGAACGCTTCGCGACCGCGGAGGCGCTGGCGCGCGCGATCCGCCGGCGGCGTGCGCCGACGGCGGTGTCGCTGGCAGCCGCCGCCGTGGCGATCTCCGCAGTCGTGGTCGCGGGCTGGGCGGCTTTGCGGCCGGAGGCGTCTCCGCCGATAGAATCGCTAGGGCCGCTAGAATCGCTAGAGCCGCTAGAGCGACCGGACCTCTCCGCCGCGCGGACGCTCGCGGAGCGGCTCGAGGCGGAGGCGGAGCCGGCATGGCGCGAGGTGGCGGAGTATTCGGTCTACGACGGACGGCCGCTCGTGCGAGTGCGACTCGAAGGGCGGCACGTCGCGCTCGCGCGCCCGCTGGACCTCGCGGAGCCGCAGACCGTGGAGATCGTCGGGCCGGGACGTCTCGACGCAGCGATCACGGGCACGCCGGAGACGCTCGTCACGGTGAGGGACGCCGCGGTGATCGACGCGACGGAGGACCCCGATCCGGCGCGCAGCCCGCGCTTCCGGCTCGGGCCGGGCGCGTTCGTCTCGCTGCCGAACGTGCTTTCGGTCTTCCCCGGCGACTTCGCCGAGCCCTACGACGAGCCGGACCCGGAGAACCCGAAGGCCGGCGACCGCGCGCTGCGCTTCTCGACCGCCGAGACATCGCTCGGCGGGCAGATGGCGCTGGAGCGCGAATGCCTCGCGGAGGCCGCGGCGCGCGCCGAGACCGACCGCGAGATCCCCGCCCCGGAAATCGGCGAGGCGCTGGGGTGTACGAACGCCGTCTGGACCACGGGCTCGGCGAATCCCGTCCGCCCGGATCCGCTCGGGAACGGAACGATCGTTTTTCGGGTCGAGGGCGGAATCGGCGAGGCCCATGTCAAGGGCATTTTCGAGTCCCTCGGGCAGTTCCGGTTGTTTCTCGAGAAGAACTATCCGGGCCGTGCGGATCACGGAGGCCGCGGGGGGCTTTTCCAGGTCCGAGACGAGCATAACCGCAACTCCGTCTTGTTCGACGGGCGGAGCGGTCGCCCGTCCGATGGCTGGCAGGAACATCCGGGAAGAGGGGATCTCGGGAGATTCATCCTCACCTTCCGCTTCCGCTCCGACCTTTGGGCGCCGCCCGGCCACGAGGTCGGCGTCCGCCTCCGCCTCGTCCCGGAATAGCCCTCTCTCGCGCGTTTTCGACTTGATTTCCGGCACGGAGCGCGGTAGACTGTGAACCGTTTTGAACCACGGAGAACGATATGCCCGACATCACCCTCCACGATCTGGACGAAGCGACCTGGGCCGCGATCCGCCGCGCGGCCGAGGACGAAGACTTGAGCCTCAACCAGGTCATCAAGCGCGCGCTGCGCAACGCCGCGCGCGAAGACGGACTGGGGGGCGCGGCTTCCGTCCGGGAGCCCGCAGCCGTCTATGACGCGTTCGCGGGCGAAGCGCCCAATCTCTCCCTCGTCGTCGACTCCGTCGTCCTCGAACGGGCGCGGGCCGCCGCCCGCGCCCGCGGGACGTCCGTCGTCCGCCTGGTCCGCGACTTCCTCGCGGGCCTGTCCGCGGACGGCGCGAAGCCGATGCCGCGCGAACTGGGCGACTGGAAGGGGCTCGTCCGCATCGCGCCGGACTTCGACGACTGGCCCGACGATCTCGCGGAGGCGTTCGGAATGCGCGGAGGGACCGCCTCGTGAAACTGCTCCTCGACACGCACGTCTACCTCTGGAGCCGGACGGAACCGTCGCGCCTGGCCGCGAAGGAGCGCGCCGCGCTCCGCGACCCCGGCAACGAGCTGTTCCTCAGCGTCGCCTCCGCCTGGGAGATCGAGATCAAGCGCGGCATCGGGAAGCTCGACGCGCCCGACGACTGGATGGAACGCACGGAGGAGTTCGGCGTGAAGTGGCTGCCCGTCCGCGCGGAGCACGTCCGGGCGCTGCGGCTTCTGCCGCCGATCCACCGCGATCCGTTCGACCGGATCCTGGTGGCCCAGTCCCGGATCGAAAACCTCCTTCTGGTCACACACGATCCGTTCGTCCGGCGGTATCTGCCCCGTTCCGCGATCTGAGGCGCCCGATGCCCGTTCCTCCCACCACTTCCACCACGCTGCTCCGCGACCTCGGCGCGGACGCGCAGTCGCCGCGGTGGGCGGAGCTCGTCGCGCGCTATCGTCCCGCGCTGCTCTCGTTCCTCGCGGCAAAGTTCCCGACGCTCGCCGACGCGGCGGACGACCTCGTGCAGGAGACGTTCCTCGCGCTCGCGAAGCGTCTGCCGGACTACCGCCACGCGCCGGACGAGAAGGGGCACTTCCGCAGCTACCTCGCGGGAATCCTGCGGTTCAAGGCGGCGGACGAGATCCGCCGGCGCCTCCGCGAGGAGGGCGCGCTCGCGGGCGCCGCGGAGCGTGCGTCCGCGGCGGCGGACCCGACGGAGGAGGAGCTTCGCGAATGGCGACACGCGGCCTACGAGGTCGCGCTGGAGCAGTATCTCTCGGACCCGTCGGTGCAGGAGCGCACGAAGCAGGTCTTCCTGCGCGTCGCGCTGGGCGGCGAGAGGCCCGAGGCCGTCGCGGCGTCCTACGGGATCGACCGCAACGCCGTCGACCAGATCCGCGCCCGCGCCACGAGGAAGCTACGCGTCCTGGCGGAGGAGCTTGCGCGCTAGAGCGTGCCGAAGAGGCGGTCGCCGGCGTCGCCGAGGCCGGGGACGATGTAGTGGCGGTCGTTGAGGTGGTCGTCGATCGCGGCGGTGAAGATCGGGACGTCCGGGTGCTCCCTCTCGACGCGGGCGATGCCCTCGGGGCAGGCGATGATGTTGAGGAAGACGATGCGCTGGAAGCCGTTCTTCTTGAGCGTCGCGATCGCGTCGCACGCGCTGCCGCCGGTGGCGAGCATCGGGTCGACGAGCGCGACGTAGCTGTCCGGGAAGGGCTTGGGGAGGTTGAGGTAGTAGGGGATCGGCTCGGCCGTCTCCTCGTTGCGCTTCGTGCCGATGACGCCGGCCGTCGCGTAGGGCAGCAGCTCCAGCATCGGGTCGAGCATGCCCATGCCGGCACGCAGGATCGGCGCGACGACGACGTGCCCCTCGATCTTGACGCCCGCCGCGTCGCCCATCGGCGTGCGGACGGAGACCGGGACGGTCGGCAGGTCGCGCAGCGCCTCGAACGCGATGAGGCGCGTCATCTCGTGGACGAGCTCGCGGAAGAGCTTCGGGTCGGTCTTGGTGGCGCGGAGGATGGCGAGGCGGTGCTGCAGGAGCGGATGCTGGACGACGGTGTGCATGGCGGGTCTTTCGGTCTGGCGGTCTTTCGGTCGAACGGTCCTGGCCGTTCGGTCGTTCGGGCCGGAATGCTAGCAGAAAGCCCGCGGGAAGTCCACCGCGCTTGCGGGCGGGGGCGCATCTCCGATTCCGGCCATCCTCTTCCACATGCCGGACCGGAGCCGGAGTTTGCAAACACAGAGGCGGCGGCGAACACAGAGACCGAGAAGACCGCTCCGCGTCGAGGTCGGTCCGTTCGCCGCACGAGAACAGGATAGGTTTTGGGTTTCCCTGCTCCGGGGCGGCGCGGGACTTGCGCGGGTCGTTTTCCTCACGCCAAGTTCGCGAAGTCCGCGAAGGTTGGTTTCCGGTATTCCGTTGCGGACTTTGCGGACTTTGCGTGAGGTTTCTTCGCGGCGTCGGGCGGCGTGTGGCGGGGTGCGGGGCGGAGCCCCGCCAGACAAACCAGACAACGTGCGGCCGAGTGCCGCTGGATGCCGCGAAGCAAGCAGGAGCGGCTCTGTGTTCCGGCCGCGCTCTGTGTTCCTTTTCAACGCGGAGCACGACGCGGCTTGCCCCGGCTACGCCAAGTCTCGTTCGGGCAAAGGCCGGATCTGGAGATGCGCCCTGCGGGCGGGTGACTCGCCAAAGTAAACGCCGCTTGCCAGAGTAAGCGCGCCCCCTCTTACTGACAGAGTAAACGCGCCCCCGGCCGAGCCGGGGGCGGCGTTTACTCTGTCATGTTACCGCGCTTGCGGGCGCGAGGCGCATCTGCTATCCTCGCCCGCATCCATGCTCGACTTCGCGTTCCGCTGCACCGAGGAGGATGCCGCCGCCGGCCGCCTCGACCGTGCCGTGCTCGCCCGCGCGCCCGGCGCGACGCGCGCGCTCGTCGCGGCGTGCTTCGCGCGCGGCGGCGTGACGCGGGACGGCCGCCCCGCGGCGAAGTCCGACCGCCCCGCGCCCGGCGCGGAGGTCCGCGTCGCGGGGCTGGCGGAGGCGTCCGACCGCGCCGTCGCGCCCGAGCCCGGCCCGCTCGCGGTCGCATGGGAGGACGCGGCGCTCGTCGCGGTCGACAAGCCCGCCGGCCAGCCCTGCCACCCGCTCGGGCCCGGCGAGAGCGGGACGCTCGCCGGCGCGCTCCTCGCGCGCTACCCGGAGATGGCCGGCGTCGGGCTCGATCCGCTCCAGCCGGGCATCCTGCACCGCATCGACTCCGGCACGTCCGGGCTCGTCCTCGCCGCGCGCACGGCGGACGCCTTCGAGCGCGTCCGCGCGCAGTTCGCGGCGCACACGGCGCGCAAGGTCTACCTCGCCCGCGTGGCGGGGTCCGTCGCGCGTCCGGGAGGCGTCTCGGGCCACCTCGCGCACGCGCCGTCGTTCCGCGGCCGCATGCGGTGCGTGAGCGGCGCGGCGCTCCCGCGCGGCGAGCGCGCGATGTTCGCCGAGACGTTCTTCCGCCCGCTCTCGCGCGATGGCGCCACGACGCTCCTGGAGGTGACGATCCTCACGGGCGTCACGCACCAGATCCGCTGCCAGCTCGCCTCGATCGGCCACCCGATTCTCGGCGACGAGGCCTACGGCGGCCCGCCGCTCCCCGGCGCCGTGGCGGGGTCTCCACCCCGCCACCTTCTGCACGCGCTCTCCGCGACGTTCGTCCACCCGCTCACGGGGAAGGAGACGACGATCCGCGTCCCGCGCCCGGACTGGGCGTGACCGCGCGCTACTGCCGCCACGCGGTGCGGTCGGCCGGCGCGCGGCGGAAGCCGAGTGCGCGGCGAAGCGCCGCCGCGGCGTAGACGCGGAAGGTGATGCGGCACGCGCGCGCGTGAAGCGCCCAGGCCTCCGGGTCGGGCGAGGCGGCGTTCCCGCGCCGCGCCTGGCGCGCGAGCGGGAACCCGAGCAGGATCGCGAGCGAGAAGCGCAGGATGCCGCGCAGGAGCGGCGGGCGTCCCGGCGGCGGGACGCCGGGGCGCGGGGGCTCCGCGCGGCGCGCGGAGAAGTAGAGGAAGTCGCGCACGCGCCGCTCCTGCTTGCGGCGGAAGTCGGCGAGCTCGGCGCAGTAGAGGTGGACGACGCCCGTCCTCACCTTCGCGACGGTGACGGCGCCGCCCGGCGCGGCGGCGGCGAGGTCCTGGAGGATGTCGACGTCGAACCAGTAGGGGTCCCAGCGCGCGGACGCGAGCGCGGCGCGGCGGACGAGGAAGCCGTTCGCGCCGATCGTGGGGAACGGGCGGCCGCGGACGAGCCGCACGGCGAGCCAGCCGCCGCGGTCCTCCGCCTCGACCGGGAGCTCCGTCCAGCGGCCCGTGACGGCGCAGCGGCGGTCGTAGTTGCCGACGAAGAGGCAGAGCGGGTCGTTCATGCCGAGGCGCGCGAAGTAGCGCACGAGCGGCGGGTCCTGCGGGCGGGCCGTGTATTCGAGCGGCTCGGAGGCGGCGACGGCGGGGTCGGCGAAGGGCTCGCACATCCGCCGCAGCCAGCCGGGGTCCGGCAGGACGTTGTCGCTGTCGACGAGCGCGAGGATCTCGCCCGTCGCGGCCTTCGCGGCGGCGGCCTTGCCGGCCTCGCCCGTCTTGAGCGGGTTCCCGACGACGCGCGCGCCGAACGAGCGTGCGATGTCCGGTGTGCCGTCGGTCGAGCCGGCGTCCGCGACGACAATCTCGAGCGCGTCCGCGGGCCAGTCCTGCGCGCGGACGGCCGCGAGGCATTCGCCGAGCGTGCGCGCGGAGTTGAGCGTCGGGACGAGCACCGAGACGCGCGGCGCCGTGGCGGGGTCCGGCGCGCTCATGCGAGGAGCTCCGCGGCGCGGGCGCGCGCCCAGGCGTCGGCGGCGAGGATCGCGCCGAGGTCGGGCGCGCCGACGCAGGGCGGCGTTTCGTCCGCGACGCGGCCGACCGTTTCCCAGATCGCCGGGAAGGACGCCTTCCCCGCGAGGAACGACTGGACGGCGACCTCGTTGGCGGCGTTCATCGCGCACGTCGCGGTGCCGCCCTTGGCGCAGGCGTCGCGCGCGATGCGCAGGCAGGGGAAGCGCTCCGGGTCGGGCTCGCGGAAGTGCAGCTCGCCCGCCTCGGCGAGCGAGAGGCGCGGCAGCGCTCCGTTCGCCGCGCGGTCGGGCCACGTCATCGCGTACTGGATCGGCAGGCGCATGTCCGGCACGCCGAGCTGCGCCAGCTGCGCGCCGTCCTCGAACTCGACGAGCGAGTGGACGATGCTCTCGGGATGGACGAGGACGCCGATGCGGTCGGCCGGGACCTCGAAGAGCCAGCGCGCCTCGAGGATCTCGAGGCCCTTGTTCATCATCGTGGCCGAGTCGATCGTCACCTTCGGCCCCATCCTCCAGCGCGGGTGCTTCAGGGCGAGCGCGGGCGTGACCTTCGCGAAGTCGACCTCGGGGCGGAAGAAGAACGGGCCGCCCGACGCGGTGAGCCAGAGCTTGCGGACGATGGGCTCCGAGGGCGCCGACGGGAGGCCGGGCTTCGCGCGGCCGCGGACGCAGGCCGGGAGGCGGCCGCAGTCGTTCAGGGCCTGGAAGATCGCGCTGTGCTCGCTGTCGATCGGCAGCAGGTCCACGCCCTTCTCGCGGGCGCGCGCCGTGACGAGCTCGCCGGCGGCGACGAGGACCTCCTTCGTCGCGAGGGCGACGTCGTGGCCGGCGTCGATCGCGGCGAGGACGGGCCCGAGCGCGGCCATGCCGACCATCGCGCAGACGACGAGGTCCGCGTCGGGGATCGCGGCGAGGTCGCGGACGGCCTCCGCGCCGCCGGCGACGCGGGCGCCGCCGGCGAGGGCGTCGGCGGCGCGCCTCGCGGCCGCCTCGTCCGCGAGCGCGACGCGCGGGACGCCGAACTCGGCGGCCTGCTGCGCGACGCGGTCGGCGTTGCGGCCGGCGGCGAGGCCGACGACGCGGAAGCGCCCGGGGAGGTCCGAGACGATGCGCAGGACGTTCTCGCCGATCGAGCCCGTGCTGCCGAGCAGGACGATTCGCTTCTCCGTATCCATGTCGTTCTACCGGTGGTGGCTGCTCGTCACGATCGAGAGGAACTCGGAGCGCGTGGCGGCGTCGTCGTGGAAGGAGCCCAGGACGGCGCTCGTGCTCATCACCGAGTTCTGCTTCTCCACGCCGCGCATCGTCATGCAGAGGTGCTGGCACTCCATCACGACGCCGACGCCCTCGGCGCCGGTCTCGTCGCGGACCGCGCGCGCGATTTCGCTCGTGAGCCGCTCCTGGATCTGGAGCCGCGCCGCGAGGCAGTCGACGATCCGCGCGATCTTGCTCACGCCGAGCACGCGGCCGCGCGAGATGTAGCCCACGTGGCAGTGCCCGAAGAACGGCAGCAGGTGGTGCTCGCACAGACTGTAGACGTCGATGTCGCGCACGACGACCATGTTGTCGCTGCCCGACTCGAACACGGCGCCGTTCACGACGTCGTGCGGCTTCTCGGCGTAGCCCCGCGTGAGGAACGCGAGCGCCTTGGCCATCCGCTCGGGCGTCTTCGCGAGCCCCTCGCGCGAGGGGTCCTCGCCGATCTCCTTCAACAGCTCGCGCACGAGCGATTCGACTCTGGCCTGGTCCATGTCGCGTCTCCTTCTATTCGTCGTCCTCGTCCTCGTCCTCGTCGCCGCCCTCGTCGGCGAATCCGTCGCCGTCGCCGTCGTCCGTGTCGCCGCGGCCGCGCGGGAGGAGATCCTCCTCGCTTTCGGCGAAGTCGTCGAGGTCGTGTCCGTATTGCATCGGGTCGGGCCCGATGGAAAGGCTCTCGACGGTCTCCGGGTAGAGCGCGCCGGGCAGGCGCGGCACGGGCTCCGGCTCCGCGGAGAGGCGGAAGAACCAGTCGCCGCCCGCGCCGAGGAAGACGTAGTGCAGCGCCTCGCCCGAGTCCGGGTCCGGCAGCGCGTCGAACGCGTTGATCTCCTCGTAGGCGTCGACCTGCACGTCGTCCTTCGTCGGGCGCTCGTCGAGCTCGGGCGGGATCATCTCGCGCGGGCCCTCGGGGCCCTCGGCGCGGAAGAAGCAGAAGGGGTAGTCGCCGTCGAACGCGATCGCGGCCTGGACGCCCTCGTGCAGGTCGAAGAGACTGCGCGTCCGCTCGAGGTCGACGAACCTCACGCACGGCTCGCCGTCCCACCACGGCCCGCCGAGGCATTCCACCCTCCACCGCATCACCGGCGGGAACTGTCCGTTTTCGTCCATGCGACCTGCGACCTCAGACGTGCGACCCGAAACTCCTGGCCATCGACCTTCGACCTGTCTCCGGCGGCGCTACCGGTCGTCGGCGTCGGCCGCGGGCGCGGCCGCCTTGCGGACGAGGACCGTGTCGATTCGGCGGCCCTCCATCTTCACGACCTTCATCGAGAGGCCGTGTTCGGGGACGTCCACGTCCGCGCCCTGCGCCGGGACGGAGGCGAGCCGCTCCACGATCCAGCCGGCCAGGGTCGAGAACTCGCCCTCCTCCAGCTCCGTGCCGAGCGCCTCGTTCACGTCGTCGATGGAGCTCTCGCCCGGGACAAGCCATTTCCCTTCGCCCAGATCCCTGATCTCGACGACGTCGTCGGGGCCGTCGTATTCGTCGTAGAGGTCGCCCACGATCTGCTCGACGAGGTCCTCGATCGTGACGATGCCGGACGTCCCGCCGTAGTCGTCGACGATGATCGCGATGGACTGCTTGCGCTTCTGCATGCGCTTGAGCAGGACGTCCGCCTTGACGGTCTCCGGGACGAACATCGGCTTGCGCAGCAGCGCGGCGATGGCGAAGGACCTGGAGTCGACGGAGCGCAGCAGGAAGTCGCGCGCGTTGAGCACGCCCTCGATCGTGTCGATCGAGCCGCGGTAGATCGGGATGCGCGAGACGCCGGCGCGGCGGATCGTGTCGCGGATCTCCTCCCACGACGCCTCGGCGGGGAGCGCGACGACGTCCTTGCGGTGCACCATCACGTCGGCCGCCGTCAGGTCGTTGAGCTCGAAGACGTTCTCGATCATCTCCTTCTCGTCGGCCTCGACCGTGCCCTGCTGCTCGCCGGCCTCGACCTGCAGGAGGATCTGGTCCTCGGTGACGGCGGGGACGAGCCCGTCGCCGGGGCGAACGCCCAGCGGCCGCAGCACGAGGCGCGCGGAGGCGTTCACGAGCCACACCGCGGGGTGGACGATCCACGTCCAGGCGCGCAGCAGCGGCGCGAAGCGGTGCGCGAAGCGCTCGCCCGCGGCGATGGCGGCCTGCTTGGGCGCGATCTCGCCGAAGACGAGGACGGCGTAGGAGAGCGCGAAGGTGACGAGCGCCGCGGCGGTCGCCTCGGCGCCCGGGCCGGCGTCGGCCGCGACGAGCCGGCGCGCGAGCGGCGGCGCGAAGGTGATCGCCGCGAACGACGAGAGCAGGAGGTTCGCGAGCGTGTTGCCGATCGAGATGCCGGAGAGGAAGCGCCCCGTGTCCGCGAGGAAGCCCGCGAGGATGCGGTCCGCGCGCGAGCCCTCCTCGGCCGCCTGCCTCACCTTGAGGCGGTCGAGCCGGATGACGGCGAACTCGCTCGCGGAGAAGAAGAAGCTCGCGAGCAGCGCGCACGCCATGACGAGGAAGCGCCAGAACAAGCTATCCATTGCGCACGAGCGTGGGCCGTTTGTATCCCTCGAGCCGCCGGAGGACGACTCCGGCCTCGGCGAGGACGGCCTTCGTCTGCTCGGTGACGGAGTACTCCTCGTCGTAGACGACTTCGCGGATGCCCGCGTTGACGATCATCTTGGAGCACATGAGGCAGGGCGAGAGCGTGACGTAGATCGTCGCGCCCTTGGTGGAGATGCCGTGGTAGGCGGCCTGCGTGATGGAGTTCTCCTCGGCGTGCGAGCAGATGCACTCGCCGAGCCCGGTGCCGCTCGGGGCGCTGGAGGCGCAGCGCGGGCAGCCGCCCTCGTTGCAGTTGCGGACGCCGCGCGGCGTGCCGTTGTAGCCGGTGGAGATGATGCGGCGGTCCTTCACGATCACGGCGGCGACGTTGCGGCGCGAGCAGTTGCTGCGCGTCTTCACGACGTGCGCGATGTCCATGAAGTAGGTGTCCCAGTCGGGGCGCGGCGCGGCGGCGGCCGCCGCCGCGGCCGACGCGTCGCCGTGGTCGTGGCAGGAGCAGTCGGACATGGCTAGGCGCGGCGGACGGAGAGGATGACGACGGGCGTCGCGGGGACGTTCTCGTACCACGAGACCGTCGTCGTCGGGACCTTGGCGATGGCGTCGAGCACGTCGAGCCCGCTCGTGAGCTTGCCGAACACGCAGTAGCCGAAGCCCTGCGCGGTGGGCGCCTTGAAGTCGAGGAACGCGTTGTCCGCGTGGTTCACGAAGAACTGGCTCGTGGCGGAGTCGACGACGTTCGTGCGCGCCA
>Ga0310695_10002326_pt1 | contig 40511 bp, 34 predicted proteins | sample RumenRJG_04DNA_FD_203882 | JGI IMG/M metagenome (GOLD analysis project Ga0310695, IMG submission 203882) | Bovine rumen microbial communities from Lethbridge, Alberta, Canada - RJG_04 (v2) (version 2) | ecosystem: Host-associated > Mammals > Digestive system > Stomach > Rumen | place: Canada...
ACGCTGATCTCGCAGATGGAGACACGCCCGCAACACCGGCGGCTGGTGGCCGGCACCAGGCCGGCCACTACACTGTCACCGGTGGCGTACATCTCCACGGACTTTATCGGCTGCGCCAATATCACTTGGTGGAAGGCTCATTAATGGCTCCCGCTACCGCATTGGCCACAAGCGACCGCAGGCGCACCACGCTGTACTTATCATCCGGATGCACCGCATTGATAAGCAGAATGATGGCTAAATCGTTGTCGGGGTCGATGACCACTGAGGTACCCGTGTAGCCGGTATGCGAGAAGGTAGCGTTGCTGAGCAGGTCTCCTTTGTTGGAGGCATAGGGAGAGCAGACATCCCACCCCAATGCCCGACCGAAGGCGGCCAGCGAAGGCGGCACCGTGCGCATGGTCTTCACGGTGAGCGGGGCGAGGATGCGGTGCCCGTTCCAGGAACCGTCATGGAGCAGGCAGGCGCAGAGCACGGCAATGTCGTCGGCTGAAGAAAACAGTCCGGCATTGCCCGAGATGCCGCCATTGAGTACGCGCGCAAGCGGATCATGCACCTGCCCCAATAGCACCGAACCGTCTTTCTGCCGCTCGGTCGGTGCAATAGGGGTGTCGCCGGGCCGTTCTCCTGCCTTCACCCAGCGGGGCGAGTCGGTATTGATCCAGCGTCCGCGGGCATTGGCCCGACATGGCAAATAGTCGGTATGCGCCATGCCTAACGGCTGGAAAATGTGGCTGGCAGCGTAGTCGCGTAGCGACTGGTGGGTCACCGTTTCTACAATATGCTGCAGGGTGACGAAGTTCAGACAACTGTATTGGAACTTCGACTCGGGTGCGAAGTCGCGGCGGCAGGTGGCGATGTAGGCCATCAGACTGTCTGGGCAGGGCGAACCGCACCGTTTCCGGATTTGCTCAACAGGGGCGTAGGGTGGGAGCCCCGACGTATGGGTGAGCAGATGAATGACGCGTATCGTGGTGGTATCGGCTCCGCTGCGCCAGCTCTTGAACTGCGGTATGAACAGCCTTACGGGGTCGTTGAGCCGCACCTTACCCGCCTCGATGAGTTGCATGACGCAGATGGCTGTCGACAGCGACTTACTGCATGAGGCAAGGTCGAACACCGTGTTCACGGTCATCGGCAATGGTTTAGGGTAGACGGCGCGGTGGCCGTAAGCCTTGAGATAGGCCATCTGGCCATTGCGCACTACGGCAAGCACGGCGCCGGGAATGCGACCCTTGGCAATCTCGGCTTGTATGGCGGTATCGGCGTTGGCCAGTCGTGTGGCATCAAGTCCTACTGATTCAGGAGAAACGCGGGGTAGTGATTGGGCTTCGCCGAACAGCGGCAGTACCGACAATGCGGTGAGCAAAAGGAAACGAATGACTGCTTTCATGCTTTTGTGTTTGAATTGGTGTCGTTGTTTAGGTCGGTTGCCTTTTGTGGACGCGACAGCAGCCACATTCCGGCAAAGGTGAGCAAGGCGTTGAGAATGAGTATCTCATAACTGAAATGATAGCCGCCAAACCACCGCTCTGAGTTGAGATAGAGCACAAGGCAGATGAGCGGCGAGAGAATGGCGATGATGGGCACCGCCCGGTCGCGCGTCTGCCGGTGGGTGAGGATGCCGAAGGCAAACATGCCCAACAACGGACCATAGGTGAAGCTCACCAACGTGTAGACGGCATCGATGACGCTTGTATTGTTGAGCGCATAGATAATGAGCATTGTGATACCTAACAATACGGCCATGCCCACATGAACCGACTCGCGGGTGCGTTTGAGTTGGTCTTCCGCCTTATGGCCGGCGCCAAGAATATCCACGGTGAACGAGGTGGTGAGAGCGGTGAGCGCCGATCCTGCGGCATTATAAGCCGCGGCCACGAAGCCCACGATGAACAATACGCCCACAATGACGGGCAACCACGGGCCGGTGGCGATGACGGGGAAGAGCTTGTCGCCGGTGGCGGTGATGCCATGACTGCCGGCGAAAATATAAAGCAGGATGCCGAGGCAGAGGAAGCCCGCCACGACAACAAACTGGCAGAGAATGCTGATAACCATATTCTTCTGCGCATCGCGGGTGTTGCGGCAACTCAGGTTGCGCTGCATCATGTCTTGGTCGAGGCCGTTGGTGGCAATCATCGTAAACACGCCGGCGAGGAACTGCTTCCAGAAATACTGCTTGTCGTTGACGTCGTCGAAGAAGAACACGCGGGCATACTTGCTTCCGCCGATGGCGCTGACCAGTGAGCCGAGGCTGTAGTGCATGTCGCGGGCGATGAAGTAGATGCAGAGCACTACGGCCACGATGAGGCAAAGGGTCTTGAAGGTGTCGGTCCAGATGAGCGACTTGACGCCGCCGCGGAAGGTGTAGAGCCAGACCAGGAAGGAGGAAACCGCCACATTAATCCAGAAAGGAACATGCAGCGGGTCGCACACGAGCGTCTGCAGGGTGATGCACACGAGCATGAGGCGTACGGCCGCTCCCGTCATCTTAGAGATGAAGAAGAACCACGCACCGGTGTGGTAACTCTGTCGCCCGAACCGGTTGCTGAGGTATTCGTAGATGGAGGTGAGTTGCATGCGGTAGTAGAGGGGCGTGAGGACGAAGGCGATAACCAACTGCCCCACGATGAAGCCCATAAACATTTGCAAGTAGCCCATGCCACTTGTGGCCACCATGCCCGGCACCGAGACAAAGGTGACGCCCGACAGGCTGGCGCCAATCATGGCGAAGGCCACCATGTACCAGTGCGACTGGCGGTTGCCGATGAAGAAACCTGCATTGTCGGCCTTGTGGCCCGCAAGATAAGAAATGACGAAGAGGGCCACGAAGTAGGCCGCGATAGTGAGTAGAATAAGCGTTGGAGTCATGGTTCGTCGGGATATAGTAAATAAGGTTTGCGTTGTTGCTTGAATTGCGCTACGTCGTGTTGCCATCGGGCCGCAATCTCGTCGGCGCTGCAGCCTTGCTCAATCATCTGCCGCACATAGTCGACACCGATGAGCTTCTCAAAGAAGGGTGTGAAGAACTTGTCGCCCATGTTCAGACTGCGGTAGGCGTCAATCACGTAGCTTAGATTAATCTTCCCCGCCCAGATAACCGAGTCGGGCAACTGACTGAGGTCTACGCCGTAGCATTGCTGATTGAGCAATGGCGGATTCTTTGCCCCCGGCACGCTTCGTGGCGTGAAGGTATAGCGATGGTCTTTCATTCCTGGATGGCCGTAGATTTGGAAAGGCTTGTCGGTGCCGCGCCCCAAGCTGACTATGGTGCCTTCGAACAGACAAATCGAAGGATAGAGGTAAATCGACTTCATGTTGGGCAGGTTGGGTGACGGTGCCACCGTAGCCTGATAGCGGGTGGCATGGGTGTAGTTCAGACATGGCACCACCGTGAGACGGCATTGCTTGCCCGAAGGCAACCAGTGCTCGCCATTGATCATACGCGCCAGTTCACCGAGCGTCATGCCGTGCACCACAGGAATGGGCAGTGCGCCGACGCCCGACCGGTATCTGTCTTGAAGCAGAGGACCATCCACGTAGAAGCCATTGGGATTGCCGCGGTCGAGCACCATCATCTCCTTGTCGTTGTCGGCGCAGGCCTCCATGATGTGAAACATCGTAACATAATAGGTGTAGAAGCGCAAGCCCACATCTTGGATATCGGTCACCACGACGTCGGCCTTGGCCATGAGACTGTCGGCCGGGCGCCCATGGGCAGCGCCGTAGAGTGAGTAGATGGGTACTCCTGTGGCGGCATCAATACTGCTGGCCACCTGTTCACCGGCGTCGGCCGTGCCGCGGAAACCGTGCTCGGGCGAGAGGATGCCCACCACGTTGACGCCGTGGCGCAGCATGATGTCAAGTACGTGGGTGCCATTCACCTCTCCGGTCTTATTGGAGAAAAGCAACACCCGACGGCCTTGAAGTTGGGGCAAATAGACATCGGTGCGTGCGTCGCCATTCACGACCCCGTCAGCTCTTGCGCCAGCCACAACCCCATCAGCAGTCTCGCCAGCCAGCTGATGCGGAGCGGCGCCAGCGCTTAAACAGAAAAGGCTCATCACCGGAAAGAGGAGAGCGGTAAGAGCGAGATGGCGTAAGCCTATCGTTACGGTAAACTTCATTTCTTTGTGTTTAGGTTATCGGGCGATGACACCCTTACCTGATGGCCTTCGGCCCTCATGTGCAAATTTAAACAATATTCCAATAAGTTCAAAGAGAATAGGCCATTTTTAATAATATTATAGCATCAGATCAGGCATTGCGATACCATAGATATCGCATAGCGAGTGGGTACTAAAGGAGCTTGACAGGTGGGAAAATCCTAAAAGATCTTTCCGAAGATGATGTTGACGAAAGTCTTGAACAGGATGCCGAAGTCCATCCACAGCGACCGGTGCTTCAGGTAGTAGAGGTCGAGGTCAAGTCGCCTTAGCATCTTCTCCATGGTATCGGTGTAACCGTTGTAGAGCGTTGCGTACGACGTCACTCCCGGCCGAATCTGGTACAGCTCGGCATACCGTGGGTCGTGCTCCATGATTTGGTCGATGTAGAACTTGCGCTCGGGGCGGGGGCCGACAAACGACATGTCTCCCTTCAACACGTTCCACAGCTGTGGCAGTTCGTCGAGATGGTGGTTGCGCAGGAAGGCGCCGATATGTGTCAGTCGCGGGTCGCCGCTGGTCTCAAACAACTGGGGACCATATTTCTCTGCATCAACCTTCATGCTGCGGAACTTATAGATGTGGAACGGCTTTCCATGCAGACCTATGCGCTCTTGTGAGAAGAAAGCCGCACCTCCGTCTTCTTTCTTGATGAGGATATAACAGATAAGGAACAAAGGGGAAAACATAATGAGGCAAACGGCTGCTCCTAAAAAATCGAAAGCACGTTTTATGCTGCGGTCTATAATATTCTTGCTTTTACAAGCATATCCGGCATTGATATTACGGGATGACTCCTCAGTAATATGGTTGCCTTCAGATTCTTTCATCTCGTTTTGCAGTAAGTTTATATTTGTAGGCATTGAATTTTCTTTGTATTGTTTCTTTTATTCAACGTTTGCCTTTAATAATTGTTGTGTAAAGTTGGGTCTTTTTTTATATGGTATCTAATGAGCATCAGCGAATGTACTTCTTGAAGCCATAATAAGCATAAAAGAGATAGTATTTTATGGATTGAGCTATGGATAAATGTACAACGTTACGGTAAATCTGCCATTGCCATGACAGCAGTCTTATTTTATTGCGTGATATTCCTGACTTTGAAAGCCGATAGAATGCCGTCGTGCTATTTGTATTTAAGCCTATTCCACCTTTGCTTAATATTTCCAACCACATGGCGAAATCTTCATGGTGGATGTCCTTGACTTTTATTTTCCCTACTTTTTGGGTGTCATATATGCCTGTAAGATTGCCAATGGCATTGCCATGCAATAACACGTCATAGTTAAGCCTTCTTGGCGCTCTGACTATGCGGTTGCTTCTTTTCCCATCTTCGTCAATCTTTTCATAGTTGGAGTATACCACAACGACATTCTCGTTTGCGAAAAGCGGCACTTGTTCCTCCAATTTCGTGTTTGTCCAAAGGTCATCGCTATCAAGAAAAGAGATGAAACGTCCCTTTGCAAGGTCGACGCCAGTGTTGCGTGGCGCAGATGGCATGCCGTTGTGGTAGTCGGTATCGTGCAGGCTGATACGCTTGTCGTGTTGCTCATAGCTTTTCACAATCTCGCATGTACGGTCAGTTGATTGGTCATTGATGACGATGAGCTCCCAATTCTGATACGTTTGGGCGCGCACCGAGTCGATGGCCATACCAATGAACTGCTCACTGTTGTGGGCAGGCATGATGATAGATACTAAAGGAGCAGATGTAACCATAGCAAGATGATTAATTTCGGACATGGGACGGTATTTGCATTTTTGTTTGTAATTGTACACTCCAATATGACTTAATTAAGCTTATCTTTATTGGTTAACGTACTTCATTAAGTTTTATTTCAGACATTAGCAAGAAATTTATGAGGGTTCGCCTATTGTTCGATACTGACGTGGCGGTTGGCAGCAAGGTATCGTTTGCTGTCGTTCCTGCGCTTTAGTATCTTCGCTGTATATGATGGAAGGAACAATAAGAAGAAGTAGGCAAGTGACTTAATGGTATTGAAGCCGAGTACTTCACGATAGATGGCAATATTATACTTAACAAGCTTGAGCTTGCTGCGTGATATTGAGTTGTCCCGAAGGTTATAATAAGCCAGCGGCTTGTCCAGGTAAGCGTAGCAGCGGCCACACTGCATAAGGATGTTAAGGAACAGTGCCCAGTCCTGACGCTTGCGGATGGCGGGCATATAGAACTTCTTGCCAAGCATGTATGTGTCGTAGATGGCAGTGAGGCATCCAATTTTGTTGTCTCGTTTCAACATTTTGATGTCGATGACTTCGGGGGGTATATTGATGCCTATAATCTGATTGTCTCCTTTACAAATAAGGTAGGAGGAGCAGCTCAGTGCGCAGTTCTTTTCTTCCATGAAAGCCAGTTGGCGCTCAAGCTTGTCGTCAGCCCAGCGGTCGTCGCAGTCGCAGAAGGCAATGTAGCGGCCTTTAGCCCGTCGGATTGAGCAATTGCGTGCGTGGCCTGGCCCTTGGTTCTGGGCCAGGTATTCCACTTTGACACGGGAGTCGAGCTGCTCGTAATGATGCAGCAAGTCTGTTGTGAACTGGTCGGTTGACGCGTCGTCGGTAATGAGAAGCTCCAGATTGTGATAGGTCTGCGCAAGGATACTCTCTATGCTGCCGGAAAGAAAATTCCCGGCATTATAGGAAGGCATAATCACTGAAACCAAGTCGTTTTTCTCCATGCTCACTTCAATCACGACTGCAAAGGTACAATGATTTTTTTTCTATTATGAGAAAGAATTAATATATTTTCCCAATTATTTGAAAAGGCTTGTAAAAAGTTTGTCGGCCTCAGTAAACTGTGACTGATAAGTATTCCAGTTACCGATTTCCGTATAGGGATAGTCTTTCTTGTTGTTGATATATTTTCTTATGAAGGCAACGGCTGCGCTGGCTCTTTGCTTGTATTGGGAATATTCGCAGCGGTCGTATCGAAGCATCTGGCAGAACTCAAGCAGATGGCTGAGATTGAAGATGGAATACATCATTGACTTACTCCTTTTCAGCTCCTCTGGTTGTTGGCCGTCGGCTTGAAATTGCTGGTTGAGTCGCTTTGGGACAAATGCATTTCTAATCTCCGCTTTTATCTTTTGATTGCCGGTGAACATTGCAATACGGTATCTTAGGACATCGTACATGATGGAAAGATTGTTTTTGGTGTTGTTCATAATAAGGCCTGACTGACTGTCGCATAGCCAGGTGTTGAGTTCGCTGAACCATGCTTTCAAGCCTTGCAGTTCTTTCTTGTTCAGTAACTTGTTCTGCTGGAGCAGTGCAATGCAGTCAAGGACATCAAGCAGGGAATAAGCCTCTGCAAGCACGCCAGGATGGCCTTTGCCATCATCATAGCCGGGAACAATCTGACCGTACCTGAGATTGGGGTTCATCTTTGTACTGTCGTCAAGAAACCATGCGCGTATTTGCCTGACGGCAGCTTTGGTATACTGACTGTCATGCGTGAACTGATATGCCTGTCCCAGACGCCTCATGTTGTCGCACATTTCAAACATTTTCATGGCATCATACTTTTTGTATTCCGGACTGGGGTGACCGTCACGTACGATATAAGCCCCGTCCGGGTCTTGTGGATTTGGCCATGCATAGTAGGCCAATGATTCATAATTATGAACGTCACCAGAAAACGACTTCTTATGAACGACGGTGTAAGGTTGCCTTGCGATTGTCTTCACTGCTTGGTCTGCCTCACGGACAATCCTTGCCTGATAGTTTGCCTCAGAGGTCTTGCCCGTGTTCCAAAGAACGGGGCCTCGCCTTTGTGCGTCTACAGGTGAGGTAAAGTGTATAATAAATATGAATGTCACGAGCATTGAACTGACTGCCGTCTTATGAATGACAACAGTGTAAGCATGTAAGGAATGTACCATCATTATTTAGCGCGTTTGCTGTTAAGAGCGTAATAGAGTGAGGGGAGATAAATGTTGAGGGTACGTGCAAGTATGACAAACGGATATTTCCACTTGTTATATTTTCTCATGAAATAGAGTATGTCCTTTGTAGAATGCAGAGGAGATTGGAAATAGCTTCTTCTCTCATTGATGGCCATCTGTTTAAATTTCTGTTTCTCCATCTCTTCGGTGTCATGGTCATTGTCGCAATATCCGCAGACGCTTCCGGTGACAAAAACAGGAAAACCTTTTCGGCTGGCTTCGATACCATAAGCCCAATCAGCGCAGCTATGTCTGTAGTGCCCGTCTAATATTCCAAGTTCATCTGCCACATTGCTGCTCACTAATAGGATATTGGCATTTGTCATTTGGCAAGCCTGTGGCCTGCCATTTGGCTTGATGCTGACGGACTTGCCAAACAGCCCGCGACTGTATACCTTTCCACCATATGTTATTTCCTTGCCGTCAAAACTGCTGATAATGCCTGCGTATATTCCCGCCCTGCCGTATTGTGAAACAGCGTAATGGTGAGTGGTCAACAGCTCCTCAAATGCATTTTTGCAAAAACAGGTGTCGTCATTCATCAACAGGAAAAAGTCCCATTTGACATTTTCTTTCAATGCGGCTTTCCAGGCAAGCCTCATTCCTCCAGCCCAGAAGAGATGGCCGTCACCTTGTATAATCTTAATACTTCTGGTCGGAAACCGCGACTGAACTGCATCGCTTGTGCCATCTGTGCAGCCATCATCCGTAAGGAAAACCATGGCTTTGACATCATTTTCCTGCTTTAAGTTAAGGCAATCCAGAGACTCGAACATTGTCTGTAATGCCACCACAGTTTTCTCTTTTCTATTATGGCATGTGACCAAAACTGCAATAGTATATGTTGTCATTTGCTTTAATCAGCGTCAAAGATTTGTTCTAACTTTCCAAGTGTCTTTTCTTCCGAGAACTTCATTTTGGCCTCATTGAATGCCGCTTCCGCGTATTGGGTCCTGATGTCCTCTGACTTTAGAGATGCCAAACCGCTTAAGATAGCGTCAGCGGAGCATGGTGGTATGACAATGCCTGAATGTTTGTTCTTGATAATTTCTGTATTTCCGCCGACATTTGTGACGAGCGCTGCACATTTCATGTTCACTGCTTCCAGAAGTGCCAGTGAATGATTTTCATTAAGTGACGCAAACAGGAAAATATCAACATCTTTCAACAGGTCGGTTACGTCATTTCGTTTCCCGAGAAGAAAGAGTCTGTGTCCTTTGATTTCCTCTGAACATTCGTCTTTGTATTTTTCAATGTAGTCGCCGTCACCGATTATCACAAATACGAAGGCAGTATCCTTGCATTGCTTTATGGCATCAATAATGTACTGATGTCCTTTGCGCTCTACTACTCGTCCTACGGAGGCGACAATTATTTTGTCATTTCCAATATTAAGCGAACCGTGCAACCTGCCTGATGGAACTGATTTCTCATCGATATTTGGAAATGTATTGTAGATGGTACCGACGTTTGCATCCTTTTTGGCTAACATAAGAGGCCTCACCACATGCTGCTCATTGTCACAAACGGTTGCGATTTTATCTGCCAGTCTTATTTCCATGGGCTCTATAATATATTTAAGGATGCACCTTCTTATAGAATGATCTTTGACATCCCAATCAGATCCGTGTACGACGATGAAGATTTTCTTCACATTTGATAATTTGGCAGCTAAGGTCATGAGGAAGCCAATGTACTGTAACCCACAGACATAAATGCAGTCACCATGCTCCAGGTCTATGATTTTCTTATAATGGAATACAAACCTGATGGCTTTTATCAAATTGAATCCGCAGGTTTCTGTCTGGACAATTCTGACAAAATCGTATTTCTTGCTTAAATAGGAGCTGGCAATCCGGTCTATGACAGTTCTGGGGCCGCCTATGTTGTATTGGAAGTCATGTAAAAGTATCTTTTTCATATCTGTTAATCTTTATCTTGGCATAAGGCTCTTTTATAGTAGGTCTCGCTATGAGCTGCCACGAGCATATAGAAGGAGATAAGCCAAATGGCATTGTAAAACACAAAGAACACGCCATCAAGGGTGTAAATGATGCCTAAAGTGAAAAAGACGAAGTACATCTTGTCGTTGGTGGACTTGTATCTTTTCCACTGCCTGATGATGAAGACGGCCATTAAGGCTACATACAGAGAGAAACCAATAATACCTAAGTCAGCAGAAGCCTCAAGATAAGAGTTGTGTGCAATCTGCCGGGTTTCTGATACGGCTTGGAAGTTGGAGCTGCCGATGCCAAGCGGAAAATGGGTGACAGTGACCTCGATGGCTTGTCTTGCCAGTTCCATTCTGGGGTCATCACCGACATCTGTATCGGACCGGGCCTTCAGGAGGCTGTGGTCGTAGATGTTGTATATGGTTCCTGACATTGCCACTGCAACGATTATGGTCAGTACAAGAAATGCCATTTTTTTCCTGGCTGACACGGCTTTGATGTACTTGATATAAATGAGCAGGACGTAAAGAGGTATCTGAATTAGCAGCACTTGCCGGGAAGCTGTGAGCAGAGAAACTAAGAACGAGAATGGCAGCATGAGCCAGAAGCTCCAGGTCCATATCCGTTTGGAAAGTTTTTTGTGTGTTATCTCCGCCAGCATAAATGTCAGGTAAGAGATGTAAAAGGTGTAGTAGGCCAGCGTGTTGGCGTTGAGCTTCTCGTCGTTTAAGCGGGCAATCTCGCTTGACATGATGTTGAGGATATTGTGAATGGCATAGTTCCAGGCGCTGAGGTATAAAATGATATATACCCCATAGAGCCAGGGAATTTTTTTCTCATCCCGGGCCAGAATGGAGAACACATATACGAGCATAAATGCTCCAAGGATCATATGAAGCTCATTTGCCGCAAGCTCCTTGTCATCAGCCCATAGGTAAGCGATGCAGTCCCATGCGAAAAGCGCGAACAGTATTTTTTCGTAGATATTGGTGTGGAAGCCCTTGTTGATGAGCGTGGTAAGCACAAAGGCCAAAGGCATGGCCACATAGAGGCCTACGGTGTTCATGCTGTCTGAGTATAGACTGGCGAACGCCGCAAAGTAAAGACAGAGGATTGTCGTGTAGCTGATGATATCCCCTTTTATATATCTTAATTTCTTCAATTGCATTTGGTGAGGCCTATGGCGTTTGTTATAATGGGGTAAAGCCGCAAAAGACTCAGCATGGCTCTTATCCTTTCTTTCAAAGGGGCATTGCTGTCAAGCAATATCTTGCGGTCTATCCCGGGGCAAGTCTCTCTCCACATTTTCATATAATGGGGATTGCTGTAATTGCTTATCAGCAGAGCCCTGCTGCGATAGAGCATGTAGGTCAGTCCACGCGAGACAATAGGGCTGATCTCTTTGTCCTTAAAGAACGCCATGACGAGGTTGCTGTTGGCCATGGCCTGCTCAAATTTTCTATGAACGTTTTCCTCGGTCTTGGCATTGACGATGGATGTAGAGCGCTGAAGGTAATTGTAAAGCGGTTTGTTCACGTACCCAGTCTTGTGGCTATAATAAGACAACTGCAATGTCAATGCACCATCCTCACCCATGTTTTGAGTTGGATACTCGATGTCATAGCTGAATAGATCCCTGGCAAAGATTTTGTTCCACACGCTCCAGGAGGTCTTGCCATAGAGCATGTCGCTGATAAATCCCGCTTTGTCATAATGATAAAGAGACTGATGTGACACAGTGCAGTCCTCGCTAACTGTCCTATAGTCGCAGACGATAATGTCACAGCCATCAGTCGCCGCTGTTTCATACATCAGCTTATAGGCATCCTTGTCCACCCAGTCGTCACTGTCGCAAAATGCAATGTATTCTCCTGCTGAGTTTTCTATGCCAACTTTCCTCGCGTTTGGTAGCCCCGTGTTCTTTTCAAGATTAATAATCTTGATATGCTCCAGCCGTTGAGGATACTCATTAATAACGCAACGCAAGACATCAATGGACTTGTCGTCGGTGCCGTCATTGACGAATACAAATTCCATCGCATCCAAAGTCTGCTCAAACAAACTACGGGCGCAACGTTCGATGTATTTTTCCACGCGATATACTGGTACGATAACGGATAACTTATAGTTCATACGGTGTTCCTTCGGTTAACTTTCTTTGCGATATATTCTCTTAATACCTTCCTCTCATTCCGTTTGAGAAGGAGAAAGTAGAATAGGGCCAATCCTACGGCGATGTCTGTGGCAGTGGTAAGAACAAGTCTTAGAAATGACGGGTTCATCATATGTTTCACCAAAAGCGGGAGAATGGGCAACACGATAGTGCATGTGAGGCAGGGCAGCACAACGCTCCTCATATAGTCGGATAAATGGAACTTGAATACCAGATTGGTATTGTACAGGCACACAGTCTGGTTGATTATGGAAAATACGATAGTGATGACGAAAGAGCTTGTCGCTGAGAAGCCCAGCTTTAAGAAAACATAGCACACAGGTATCAGGCCCAGGTTGACAATGGTGCTGGCAATCTGGTATTGCCTTATTTTCCCCGTTGCCTGTGTAATCTGCGTGCAGGGGGTGTTGAGCGTACATATTGTGGTGTCGATGAGCATCAGAATGGTGAAGATGTTTGTGTCGACGGGTATGTTAATACTCAGCCAAATCTTTAGAATATAGTCAATCTCAAGGCACAACGGCACGGTGAGCAGCATGATGAGCGTGTAGCATATCCGCGACTCGTTGAACATCATGCTCTTTGCACGTGCATTGTCATCTGCAGCTACAGAATTGACGATTTGCGGTGTGAAAGCGATGGTGATATTCCCTGAAAATCCGCTGACGGCACTGCTCACTTGCATGGCAATGCCGCGGCCTGCATTGACAATGGGACCAAAGAAATTGTTCAGGAGTAGGCTTATGCCTTGTCCTTTAAGCATGAAGGCAAAGGTACCGATGAGGTTCCAGCCGGCGAAGGAGGTCAGCGAGCGTGTCAGTTCCTTGTTGATGTGACGGGAGAGATGGAGCGAAGGATAGTTTTTAATGACGTAACCGGCATAGAGTAAAAAGTCAGTCAACGATACGATAAGCAGCATCGTGGCGTAAGCCTTGATGTTGTCGTACGGCAGATGCTTGACAAGTAGCGAGGCAATTAACTTCAGCGAGATGTCCGTCATGCTGACAAGGGCGTAGTATCCGATCTTTTCCTTGGCAATGATGAGACCTACAAAAGGTATCTGAATGATGATGATTGCCAGCGAGACCGATGATGTCTGAAAAAGGAATGAGCCTGCCCCGAATCGGTTGTCTGGGATTACGATGTAGTGGTTTATATACCATACGCCCACCGTCTCTAACAAGAGAAAGGCCATCAGGGCAATGATGCCGTGAATATAGCATCCTGTTGAGAACACGTCCTGAACACCTTGTGCCGCATGCTTCGTTCCTGAATAGTTGTAATAGCGCTGCATGGTCGAAGCCAGCGTGGCATTCAGAAAACTGAAAAAGGTGACAAATCCCGTAATGACGACATAGACGCCATAGTCCGTCACTCCAAATGCATCAAGCAGGATACGCGAGATGTATAGATTGACGAATAAGACGAAGAACATGCGCACATACAGGAACGCCGTGTTCTTTGCAATCTTCTTGTTGTTGGCCTGATAGTCTGTCATTTACACAAGGACTGAGATATTATCTTAGAATATAAGGTCCCTGGTGAAGAAAATCGTTGAAACCAGAAAGGCAATGAAAAGCATTGCAGCTACAAAGAGCATGCGCTTCGGCCCGGCGGGCAGCAAAGGAACCGAGGCGGCGCTTACCGTCGTAAAGACCGGTGTCTTTTCAAGGACTTTGGCTTTTGCAGCCTGCAGCTGGGTGTTCATGGCGGTGTAGTTGTTGAATTTCAACTGCATGTCGTTTTCCAAGTCAGACATCTTCAGTTTATAGCTCTCCAGCATCACGTCGGTATTGGCATCAGAGTAGCTGCCATACAGTTGACGTGCCTTCTCGTATTCACGCTTCGCCTTGTCGGCAAGATTTTGATAATACGCCAAGTCCTTCCTCGTTTTACTTGTCCTATAGTTTGAAATGAAGTCTTTCAGTTGCTCACTCGCCTGATTGGTCATTGTTGCGGCTATAAGTGGGTCCTGGTCCTCAACGGTAATGGTGATGAGATTGGTTCTCTTGTCTACAGAGCAGCTTATCTTACTCCTTATGGCATTGAAAATTTCATCTTCCTCTTTTGTCAGCTTAAACGGGTTGAGCTTGTGATTCTTCCCTGCGGACTGAGGCTTCTTTGCAAAAAGTTTCTTAACAGCGGCAATGGGAATATCAAGAGGGCTGGACTTTTGATATTTCTGAAGGTAGGTGTAATAGTTGGTGTTCACTGCTCCGTCGGCTGTTTTGACAGGGCAGTCAATGAGGCGGACAATATAATTGTTTGACTTCATCAGCTTGGGATAAAACTCGGGCGTGATGGCATCACTCATTGTCGAACCGTTAATATTGAAACCCATTGAGGAGGCAATGTCTGACAGCCCGCCTCCCATATTGCTCATGTCACCAAACTCGGGGGCCAGTGCGGTGCTTGACTGATAATATCGTGGTACTGGGAATATGTAACAACAGGAAAGGACGAAAGTGATGGCTAGTATGATGGCGTACTTCCATTTCTTTTCCACGATGCGGTGGAGTACCGCACTAATATTTATCTGTTCGTTCTGATTATCCATGTCTAAAAAGTTTTTTATAAAGAGTCTGTTCCATAAGCAGCTATAAAACTGTTTTATTTCAGCAGATTAGCTATCGACGCTATCATCGCGGCGATGGAGGCTGCACCGGTACCGATACTCATGGTCTCGGCCACGCTCATCTTGCGGCTGATCTTAGAAGGCACGACGATTTCGCAGCCGGGCTGTATCTTGGCACCCTGACTCAACTTGGCCACCATGCCGTTCATGTAGATGACGTAGGCGTTGCTCTTGCGCGCGTTCTGCGAGAAGCCGCCGGCGGCGCTGATATAGTATTTGGCGCTCTTGCCCTTGAGATAGCTCACCGTGTTGGGGTACATCACGGCACCGTTGATCTTTACCGTAGCCGTGTATTGAGGCAGCAGGAGACGGTCGCCGGCGCGCAGCACGATGTTGGCGTCGCTGGTGGGGTCGGCCAGGGCCTTGTCAAGCTCTATACCGACGGGGTAGTAGTCGGGTACCTGAAATTTCTGCAGCTGTTGCTGCTTGGCCTCACTGCTCATCTGCTGGATGTTGCTGCCCTGTGAGCTGGCGGCGAGCTGCAGCAGCTGCTGTTGCAGCTCCTCCTGCTGCATCTTCATCACGGCCTCCATGCGGCTGCGCTCGGCCTCGTTGGCCCGGCGCTCAAGCCTTGCCCCGCGGATGTAGGCCAGGTCTGTGGTGCCGCCGGCGGCCTTGAGCAGGTCGGTCAGGCGCATGTTGCGGCGGTCGAGGGTATAGGTGCCGGGGAACATCACCTCGCCGGTGACCTGCAGGTTCTGCTGCTCGGAATAGGAGGGATTGCGGCGGACGAACACCTCGTCGAAGGGCATCAGCGTGAAGCCGGGCTGGCCGTCGACGACAAAGCCGTCCTTCAGCGAGAACGTATAGTTTTGTGCAATGATGCTGTCGGTGGACAGAGCCTTCGGATTGCCCACACGGCGTGACACATCCACCTTCACCGTCGATGCCGTCTCGTTCAGTCCGCCGGCCTGCAGCACGAGGTCTTCGAGAGTCTCGTTGTCGGCATATTGATATACGCCAGGGTATTGCACCTCACCGTAGATGGTGACGGTTTGTCTGGTCATGGCGGTCTGCTTTGTGGGGATGAACAGCACGTCGTTTTCCTGTAAGGGGATGTCGGCCACAGTGCCGTCCATGATGCCCTTGATGTCTACCTGGACGACGCGCAGCGTGCGGTCAGGCTTCATGCGGTGCATTACGGCGCGTGCGGTGAAGGCGTCTTCGGTGAGGCCCTCAGCCCGCTGTACCAGCGTACGGACACTGTTGATGCCGTCGCCCAACTGATACATGCCGGGGCGGAATACGGCTCCCTTCACCTCGACAGTGTTCTGATAGCGGGGTAGGATGGAGTCAACGCTCACGGAGTCGCCGTCGGCGACGCGGAATGAACTCATGTCGAACTCCTCCACGTTATAGACTGCGTACTCACGACCGGTCTTGCGCATAATGCGCACGGCTTTCTTGTAAGCATCGCCTGTGAAGCCGCCGGCGTAGCGCAGCAGGGTCTCCACGCTCTCGTTGCGCTTCATCTCAAAGTACATCGGGCGCTTCACCTTGCCCTCAATGTCGACGAGGCAGTCGTAGGGGCCGACGATGATTACGTCGCCATCGTGCAGTCTGATGTTGCCCGTCATCTTGCCGTTGAGGATATAGTCATAGATGTCGCACACGCTCACGAGGCGTCCGTGGCGGTAAATCTTGATGTTGCGCAGCGTTCCTATTTCATTGGTGCCGCCAGCCATGTAGAGGGCGTTGAACACGGTGGCAAAGGCCGACATCGTGTAGGTTCCGGGGGTGTTGACCTCACCCATGACGTTGATGGAGACTGTGCGTGTCTGTCCGAGCGAGAGGTTGATGCGGCTCGACTGGTAGCGGCTGCCCAGCGTGGAGCGCAGCCGGGCCTTGGCGGCGGCGACGGTCAGTCCGCCCACATGCACGGGGCCGTAGCCCTCAATGACGATGTCGCCGTCGGGACTTACCGTGCAGTCGACCGAGCGCTGCGAGGCACCGTAGATGTCCACCGAGACGGCATCACCTGGGCCAAGCAGGTAGTTCTGCGGTGTGGCGATGTTCATCACGGGGTCAAAGGACAGGTTTTTATTGGCGAAGATGTCGCGGCCGAACACTTTCTTGCCTTTGTAGGTGTTGTTTTTGTTTGAGTCAACATCCATGCGGGCAAGATTGTCGAAAGTCATTTCGTTTGACTGGGCGGCGGCCGTGGCTGTCTGTTCCGGCTCGACCAGCCCGCTGGTATTGTTGGCAGCCCGCTTCGACTTCACGGTGTTGTTGCTGCGCATCCGCGTGGCTTTGTCACCCGTTGTGCTGACGGCACCTAAGGTGCTGCCGGACATTTGCTTTTGTATCTGGTCACGCACACGCCGTATCTGGGAGATATCGACACCCTCCTGCATCAGGTGGGTGACAATCTGCGACTGTGAGGCACCGGCCTTCACCTGTCGCTGGATGTATTCAGCTACTTGGTTGTCGGTCATCTTGCTCTGTGCGGAGGCTGCTGACGGCAGCAACGTGAGGGTGAGGAAAAGGCAGAATATTGCAATCTTATTGATGCGGTGGTCCTTCATATCTGGATGTTATTTTTATCAATAAACTGTTTTTTCTTGTTTTTATTGTGTCCGATGTGCAAAGTTACGTAATTTTTCTTATAAATGTTTGCAAAGCCGCTCTTATCTTTCTTCCCGGCCCCAGTCATGTCGTATCGGATGATAAAAAAAATTAAAAAAATCATATAATTGTGTTGGCTAATAGAAAATAGTATTATCTTTGCGACGTTATAGAATGTGGTTTTTGTATATACAAGTCGAACGAATCGTTAATCTTTAAATATGTTTCTAATGAAAAGAAAAATTACCAACATGCTACTCGCCGGGGCCTTCGTCTTGGCCGCCTCGAGTACCGTCGTCTCTTGTAAGGACTACGAAGGCGATGATTATCAGCAGGCTCAGTATGACATGAGTCAGCTGGATGCCACCATGCAAGGCAAGGTGACGAAGCTTAATCAGCGTTTGGACAGCTTGAAGAACGTTTTGGATGAATTCAAGAGTACTGCTTGCAACGCCGATCAGTGCCGTAATATGTTTGCAACGCTGACGACCCGCATCGACTCTTTGGCTAATGTCTCGAAGACACACATCACCGATGCCGACCTTCAGGGCATCCGCGACCGTCTGACTGCCCTCGAAGGCAAGAGTGATGATCTCTCTTGGAAGCAAGAAATTGCTGACCTTTGGACAGCAATTAATAGTATCAAGCCGGGTACTCCTTATGATGACACTGAGGTTCGGAATTTAATCACTAATCTTTCTGCTCGTGTTGACACTTTGTCTGCGAAAGTCGACAATGCCGCTACCAAGCAGGATCTTCAGGAATTAAAAGATCGTGTGGATGGCTTAGCTGCTTATGATACAAAGCAGGATGAGATTATCAACAGCCTGAAGGATAAGCTCACTACATTGGAGGGTACACAGTCTGATCTTAAGGAGGCTATCAGAGTTATCAACGCGGAAACCATTCCTGCTTTGAAGCAAGACTATACGCAGAAGGTAAATGAGGCCAATACTAAGGCTGAAGAAGCAAAGACGCTTGCTCAGCAAGCCAAGAATGCAGCTGATGCAGCTGATAAAAAAGCTAAGGAGGCCAAGGATTCTGCCGATTCTTATTACCAGAAGGCTATGGACGCCATCAACGCTACCAATTCTACTGTAGGTAACTTGGAAGAGGCTACTGTTGACATGGTGGCTGCCCTGCTTACCCAGGTAATCATTCAGAGCACCTATTCTCCCGCTGTGGGTGAGTTTGCACTTCCTCTTGACGTGAAGGCAAACACCCTCATCACCTATTATGGCAACAGTGCTTCCACTTTCAAGTTCCCCACCAACGATCCGAGCTATTTCTACAAGGCCGATGAGGCCGAGGGCATCCCCGCCTCTGCTATCGCCGGTAAGACGGAAACGATCAAGGCAGGCACCCTCATTGACCAGGATGGTGCCGAGGGCAACGCTGGTAAGCTGTATGTGACCATCAACCCCAACACGGTTGACGCTACCGGTGTGCAGTTTGCACTGGTCAACAGCCAGAACAACAAGTCCGCTATTAAGGTGGGTGAGGCCAGCGCCTCCGACCGTGAGCTGACATGGGGCTACACCCGTGCCGCCGGCAACAATTTCTATGAGATTCCTGCAACCATCACTGAGGATAATCTCAGCAAGTGCACCTTCAACGTTGAGCGCACCGGCCTCCGCACCGCTGTGAAGAACCTCATCAACAACCGCACTCAGACCAAGGCTTCCATCAAGACTTTGGCCAAGGAGATGGCACAGTTTGTCTACCAGAATATGAACGGTGTGGCTCCCCGTCTGGCACTGAGCACTTCTTATAAGGTGGGAACCAATGACGCGAACCGCCGTCAGCTGAACAACGTTACTGAGTACAGCATCATGGCCGGTGCTTTCAAGCCCTTAGGTTTCGGTGCTTTCAACAGCATCCACATGCAGACTGTTCCCGGTCTTGAGCGTGCAGAGTCTATTCTCAGCAAATTCATCAACGATATCAAGCTTGGCAAGATTAAGTTCGACCTTGGTCTGAAACAGATAGACAAGGTTTGTGAGGTGGGTAATCTTACCCGTAATGGTCAGGATTTCATCATTCCTGTTACCGTTAACGTTGAGGGTAAGAATTATACGACAAATGTCAAAATCAATGACCAGGTTGAAGACCTGCTCAAGATTGTCAACGATACGCTGACCAAAGCCAACAACAATGCTGTAGAGAAGTTCAACGAGTCTATCGGTGCAGTCAACAAACTTATCACTGAGCTTCAGGATGGTTATGAGGTTGACTTGAGCAGCAACAAGGCAAGCCTGATTTCCAAGATTGACAGCTATCTCGACAAGCTGAACGACCGCTTCACCTACTGGTTCAACCGCTCAGTGGCCGCTTCCCTGCAGCCCTGCATGCTGTTTGAGGGTGCCGACGGACAGGTACACCGTCTCAAGTCCGGCGTTATAGGCACAACGGTTAAGGGCAGCAGCATCAGGCTCGTGCCTACCACTTATACCTATGAGCTCTTGGCTCCGGCTTACAAGAAGTTCGTTACCGTGACCAACGCCAACTTGTCTGGTTTCAACCTCGGCAAGGTAATCTCCGGCGACACACGCGAGGTGACCATCACCGGTCTGCAGTCGGGCAAGACCTACAACATTCTCTATGAGGCTGTTGACTACAACGGTAAGGTTTCGGCAAGGCAGTATAAGATTAATGTGGAGTAATCCAAGGCTTGTCTCACATTTAAAACATTGAATCGATTATGAAATTACGTCATATTATTTTGTCGGGTCTGGCCATGGTGGCCGGCCTGACGGCTTCCGCACAAGAGCAGCCTGGCGACAAGGTGGTCAACGAGTTTGTCCCCCACTGGTACATCCAGGGCCAGTTCGGCGGTCAGTATACGCTGGGCGAGATCTCATTCTCTAAGCTTCTTGCTCCCAATGCCCAAGTGGGCGTGGGCTATGAGTTCAACCCCGTCTTCGGTCTCCGTCTGTCAGCTAATGGCTGGCAGAGCAAGGGTGGCTGGGATTTAGAGGCTAACAACAAGACCTACAAGTGGCATTACTTCTATGTAGCTCCGATGCTCGACTTGAAGTTCAACCTCTCCAACCTTTTCTGCGGCTATAATCCTAACCGTGTGTTCAATGTAAGCGCCCTCGTTGGTGGCGGTGTCAACATCGCTTGGCATAACGACAACGCACAGCGCGTGAACGACGAGATTATGGCTGTTACTAAGGTTCCTGCCGCCAATTATGCAGGTCAGAACCTTGAATATCTGTGGGATGGCACTAAGGTGCGTGGCGTTGGCCGTGCAGGTTTGGCTGCTGACTTCCGCGTGAGCGACCGCGTCTCTCTCGGCCTCGAGGCTACCGCCAATGTGACCACCGACGCTTACAACTCTAAGAAGGCTGGCAACGCTGACTGGTACTTCAATGCACTGGCAGGCATCAAGATCAACCTCGGCAAGACCAACCGCACGAAGACCATCCCGGCTCCGCAGCCGCAGGAGCGTATCATCGAGCGTATCGTTGAGAAGCCCGCTCCGGCTCCCGTCGAGAAGAAGCTTGATAATCCGAAGCGTGTAGAGGCACTGGTTCGCGACATCTTCTTCAGCATCCGCGAGGTTGATGTTCCTGAGTCGCAGCAGGAGAAGGTACGCGAGATTGCCGCTTACCTCAACGAGAACCCCAACGCCAAGGTGACCGTCTCCGGCTATGCCGACGCCGGCACCGGCAGCAAGGCCATCAACGCCAAGTATGCCAAGGAGCGTTCAGAGAGTGTTGCCAAGATGCTAACCGATAATTATGGCGTCAGTGCCAGCCGCATCGTCATCAAGAGCTACGGCGATACCGTCCAGCCCTATAAGGACAACGACCGCAACCGTGTCGTAGTGGCTGTCGCCGAGTAACAGCATCCTTACCTAACGAAATGTCAACCCCGCCTTTAGCCTTCTTGACTTAAGGAGGGGTTGTCTTATTTTGCATGCTTATGAAGAAACTTTTCACATTGTTTGTCACCGCCTTCTTAGCCGCAGCGGCTCAGTCGCAGACTTTCTCGGGCTATTACCGCATCTGGAACGATTATTCCAAGCGCTACCTCTCACTGCTTGACAATAAGGGCTGGGCAAGAGCAAGTACGGGCGGAGTAGATTATGACCTCTTTGCCATCCGCACGTTGCTTGACAACGGGGCCAACGACATTGTTTCCAATCCGGCCTCGGTAATCTACATCTCCGGTAAGAACAATGCCTACAATTGTGCCGCCCAAGGCACAAGTCTTCAGGAGATTACGACACGTACATTTCAAATACGGTCCTACCGGCAGGGCGGAAAGGCTGTGGCAGGAAAATATCAGATACGAGTCGAGGAGGGTTCACTGGGCGCCGTCGTCCTACACGACATTAACTATTTTATCGACTTTGAGGCACAAAAAGACTCTGGCAACGTCGGCGCGCAAAACCCTTCCGGGCTTGCTCAGGAAAAGACTCTTTGGCATTTTGACGCCATTTCGAGCAGCTCGAGTTGTTTCTTCGGCTTCACCCCGACTTTACAAGCCAACGGAAAGTATTACCAGACGTTCTATGCAGGATTTCCGTTCAGGGTGGTGTCGTCAGGCCTGAAGGTGTATTATGTGACCGGCATCTTCCAAGGCAGGGCGGTCATCAAGCCATACACGGCAGGGGCCACCATCCCCGCTGAGACCCCAGTCCTGGTGGAGAGCGCCTCCCCGACGGCCGCCAACAACAAGGTGGAGCTGCTCGTAAGTGCGGAAGCCGCTCCAAAGGACAACCTGCTGCGCGGCGTTTTCTTCAACTATACTTACGGAGACTACGTCACCTATAAGCCATCTTCCTCAAACACTATGCACGACAACCGCACGGCCTACGACCCGTCAACCATGCGCCTGCTGCGTGTCAACAGTGCCGGGGAGCTGGTTTTTGCCAAGGTCGCACCAGGTGAGAGCGACTACGCACCTTTCATTGCCGCCAACTCGGCTTACCTCTCCGTGGCGTCAAGCGCCCCCGACGAGCTGCCGCTGATGACCTACGCCGACTTTACGGCTGGCATTCAGCAAGCCGTCACCGGCGCAGCACCCGCCGACAAGGCTGTCTATACGCTAAGCGGCGCGCGTGTCAGCAATACCACTGATTTACCTCACGGCGTATATATAAAAGGTGGAAAGAAGATAGTGAGATAAGGTAACGCCACCAAGTGGAGTACAATAAGGAGGTAGTAGTAGTGGCCGGCCTGGTGCCGGCCACCGTCCGAAGGAATTGACGGGACATTCATACCAAGGGCTGGTGGCTGACACAAGGTCGGCCACTACACTGTCATCAAGGAACGCTAAGTTTTCCTCACCTCGTCAATCCTTGCGGATGACGTAATGGCGAAGTCATGCCGGTGGCGGGTCTTTAGTCTTACAGCGTCTTGCTGACCTTGAAGTTGATGACGGGGAACACCTTGAGCTGCTTGGCAAGGTCGATATATTTCTTCAGGCTGTGGCGCAGGTTGGTCAGGTCGTTGATGAGGTCGGTGCCGTCGTGCGTCTTGATGGAGGGTGTGCCGCCCCAGAATAAGGCGCCACAGTCGAAGCCCATCTTCCATTTCGGATATTTCTTGTTGAGCGCGCCCATATAGCCTATGCCTAAGTAGGGTCTGAAGGCGTTCACTTTCATCTTTGCCGACACCATGCTGTTCTCGTCAGGCTCCATGTTGTAATGGTCACCCTTCTTATGGATGACGTTGCCCTCTGCATCCTTGATGTCGCGCTTGTAGTCGCCTATGTGGATGCTCATACGACCGTAATCGAGGAGCTTGTCCTCGACGTCTGCTGGCAGATAGATAGGATTGTCGTTAACCGTGATGTACGGTTCACTGTTGGCGGCGCAGTTCCACAGGTGGTTGTACATCCCCACGGAGAAGAGCGAGGTCATGTCTTCCTTGGCGTTTTCGGCCGTTGCGATCTTCGCGTTGCCCCAGTAGAAGCCGGCTGTCAGATACCAGTTCTTATTACGCAGTGGTTTGAAGTCGACAAGTAACTTAAAGTTGTACATCTTCGGTACACCCTCCATCACGATTTTGTTGTCCACCTTGTATCCGGTCACGTCATAGAGTGTGCTTGCCATCTTGTTGAAGCGCGACTCCTGCTCTTCCTCCGACAGACCTGTGTTTTCGCCGACGGTCACCGGGAATTGCATGTCGTGATGGAAGTGGGGCCAGAAATCGAAACCGCCGCGCAAAGCCCAGCTACGGCCGAGTGGCGTGCTCACCTCGAAGCCGATACCCGTTGTACCCAGCGATACCGTTCCATCAAAGTGAGAGAAGGCGCTGGTGCGACGCGCACGGTCGTTGGCGGTGTTCTGAGTAACTTCCTGCGTTACGGTGACGGTCGTTGTGGTCTCGGCTTTCACGCTTTTCCTAACGGTTTGTGCCTGGACGGTGAGCGCCATGAGGCTGCAGGCTATTGCGATGACTGGTCTCATATATCGTTGTTTTGGCTTTTCTTGCAAAGGTATATCAAATCTCTGACTTTACCGACTATTCGGCTGTTAAATTGCATAATTTATTACACTGGACTCGAGTAACTCGGCCTCGATAACTGCAGTACTTCACCTGAAGTACTGGTATTGGTGTAGTGGCCGGCCTGGTGCCGGCCACCGTCCGCCGGTATTAATCTTTCGTCTGTTATGGTTACCCGTCTGAAATATATTTATGCGCATCTGCGGTTGGTGGCCGGCACCAGGCCGGCCACTACACTGTTACCAAGAGGTGCAGGCCACTGTCTGCCGGTCCCGAAAGACTACTCCATCTTAAACTGTTTCTGCTCCTTATTATATACATATCCGTGCTGTCGTAGGTAGTCCTCGACGGTAACGGCTTCGGTGCCGAAAGCGTAGCATAATTCAGCGAGCGAGCTGTATTCCTCGTCGCGCAATTGCATGTTGATGGCCGAGACCAAAATGGCCGGGTCGTGGGGTAAATGGTCCATAGATAGCTAAATTGTTACAATTTATTGTGCAAAGTTAGCTAAAAAGACGCAGAATATCGTAACTTTGCAGGAAGTTAAGTATAATTTAATCCTTATAATGATGAAAAAAACACTATCCTTATTCCTATTGTTCGTGCTTATGGCTGTTTCGGCCAGAGCTAACCAAACCGTGAAGGCTACCGATCCAAACGTCAGCTTTACCGGTCGCGTTGAGCGCATGGCCGATGGCGCCGTGCGCTACGACTGGGTTGGCACCTATCTGCAGACCGATTTCACCGGTACTGCCATCTCTGCTCGCGTAAGTGAGGAGGGCGAGAGCTATTATCAGGTCTTTATTGATGGTAAGTTGTGCGGCAAGCTCCACTTCACGGGTAAGGACCCCCACGATGTCGTCTTGGCGTCGAAGCTTAAAAATTGCACTCACCGTCTGCGCCTGCAGAAGATTACCGAGGGTGAGTTCGGCCGCACCACCATCTATTCGCTGACCGCCACCGGCAAGGGCGCGTTCAAGGCTGTGGCACCCAAAGGTCGCTTTATCGAAGTTATAGGCGACTCCTACACCTGTGGCTACGGTGCAGAAGGCACTGAGACAAGCCATTTTGAGACGAAGACCGAGAACTGCGACCGCGCCTATGCCTGCCGCATCGCTCATTATTTCGATGCCGACTACGCTATTGTGGCTCACTCGGGCATGGGTGTCGTGCGCAACTATGCGGGTAAGGCCAGACGAACCATGTCGACGCGTTATCAGTTGCTCTTCGACGACCACGACTCCGTTGCCTACAACTTCGACCAGTATAAACCCAATCTGGTCATTATCAATCTCGGCACCAACGACTTCTCCACGCAGGCTGCGCCGGCCGATTATGTCAATGGCTATGTACGGCTCATCAATACCGTCCGTCAGCATTATGGCGACGTGCCCGTGCTTTGTGTAACGCCCCATTCGGCCAATATCTTCCTGCAGGCTGCCCTGCAGCAGTTGCGTCAGAAGGTGAGCGGTATGAAGGATGTGCGTGTGGCTGAACCGATGCCCAACATTGTGGTCAAGGGTCATGACATTGGCTCTGACTGGCATCCTAACTGGAAAGGTCATCAGAAGATAGCTTCCACACTCATTCCCGTTGTCGCTACGATGACGGGGTGGGAGATGCACGACGACCTTTAACTTCGTATGAACTTTTAACTCCCAATGAATTCGAAGCGGAAGATAAGTCTGCTTGTCGGCTGTGCGCTGCTCTTAGCCACCGTCGCCATGGTGACCCTGGCCACACGACATCGTGAGAAGTCGGTGCCAGTGGCGGCTCCCGTTGCTGCGGTGGGTAAGATGGTCGGCGTGAGGAAGGTCACACCAAAGGCGGTGGTGAAAGCCGATACCGACAGCGTGGCCAAACCTGACTCCACGGTTGAGGGCTACATCACCGACACCAACGGCCGTGGCATCGGCCGCGTGGTGGTGAGCGACGGCTACCAGTGCGTGACGACCGACTCGACGGGGCATTATGCGATGAAACGTCATGTCAACGCCCGCTTCGTATTCTATTCCGTACCCGCTGACTGCGAGATACCTACTCATGGCGCCACCGACCGCACGGCGCTGTTCTATCAACCGCTGTCGGCGAAGCGCACGGCGTATAACTTCCGTCTCCGCCGTCTGCCGATGGGGAAGGAAACCAACTACCGGCTTATCGTCTTCGGTGACCCGCAGATTACCAATGCTTTCAGTCCTTATTACACCGGTCCCAACGACAATCCGGTGAAGAAACGCGACGTGGAGCGCTTCACCGAGGAGACCATGCGCGACGTCAAGTCAACCATCGCCACATGGCCGGCCAGTACGCCGGTCTATGCCCTGTCGATGGGTGACGACGTGCAGTACTACGGTGGCTACAATGCACAGCTCGAACGACAGATTAGGGAGGCGCTGGGGTCTTCGCGCGCCACGGTGTTCTCCGTCATCGGCAACCACGATCAGGACAACAAACCGCTGTATAAAAGGAAATGGGAGGAGAATTTCGGCCCCACCGACTACAGCTTCAACCGCGGCGACGTGCATTACGTCTGCCTCAACAACGTCCACTTCACCCGTGGCACCTCTTATTATAGTCCCGGTGAACTGTCGGCGGCGCAGTTGCGCTGGCTTTACGAGGACCTGCGACTGACCGACCACAACATGAAGGTCATCGTGTGCTACCATATTCCCCTCACCTTTGGCATCAGTCCGCGGAAAGGCGCTACCCCGCTCGGTCTGTCGTCGGAGCCCAAACACTATGCGTCGGCCAGCCTGAAGCAGTTGCTGCTCTATGTCAGTACGTTCAAGGGCGGCTTCGAGCTGTTCTGCGGCCATACCCATTTCGCCATCAACCATGAGATTGACTACGAGGGTCTGCATCTTTTGGAGCATTGCCACGCTGCGGCCTGCGGCAATATCTGGCAGTCGAACATCAATATCTGCGGCACGCCCAACGGCTATTATGTCTACGACATCGACGGCACTCGCATCGCCGACAGCTATTATAAAGGCACATTCTGGTCGCGCAACCGCCAGATGACGCTCTTCCGGTCGGAGACCTCCTTCAATGGTGAGACCTATTCAGCTGACTGGAACCTGCCTGCAGGTACGCTCGTGGCCAACGTGTTCAATGCCGATTCCCGTTGGCGCGTCGTAGCGGTTGAGGACGGCGTTGAGCATGAGATGACGCTGTTGAGCCATCAGGGGCAGGACGCCTTCGCTGCCGGTTACCACCATCGTTACAGTCAGTCGGTGAGCTATCAGTTCGTGAGTAAGAGGAACGGCTATCTCATCATGAACCACCTGTATTACTACAGCCCGCAGTCGAAGTCGGCGGTTGTCACCATCGTGGCCATCGACCCCTACGGGCGCCGGTACACAGCAAGCTCATCCGACGCCGTCACCGAGCCCTTTTGGAACTACGCGCACTATTATAACAGGTAGGCGGCAATAGGCAACTATTGGTATCTATAGACTACTATAGATAACTATAGTCAACTATAGGTAACTATAGCCACCTATAGCCTATAGAGGCCTATCAAAAAATCAAGACAATGAAACAAGAGCAAATACTTATCAGCATCACGGGGCAGGATCATCCCGGACTGACAGCTTCAGTGATGACCATTCTCGCGCGCTACAATGCGCAGGTGCTGGATATCGGTCAGGCCGACATCCATTCGTCGCTCAACCTCGGCGTCCTCATCCGCACCGACGAGCAGAGCTCGGGTCAGGTCATGAAGGAGCTGCTGTTCAAGGCTACCGACCTTGGCGTCAACATTGGCTTTCAGCCCGTCAGCGACGATGACTACGAGCATTGGGTGTCGCAGCAGGGAAAGAACCGCTATATCCTCACCATCATCGGACGGTCGCTGACGGCGCGCAACATCGAGGGAGCAGCTAAGGTGATTGCGGCGCAGGGCTTCAACATCGACTCCATCCTGCGTCTGACGGGTCGCATGAGCATTCGCAATCCTGAGCGCAACCGGCGTGCGTGCATCGAGTTCTCACTGCGCGGCACTCCTCGCGACCGCGAGGCGATGCAAGCCGACCTCATGCGGCTGGGGCAGGATGAGGATATCGACTTCTCGTTCCAGCGCGATGATATGTTCCGGCGCATGCGGCGTCTCATCTGTTTCGATATGGATTCGACGCTCATCCAGACGGAGTGTATTGACGAACTGGCCAAGCGCGCGGGTGTGGGCGATAAAGTGAAGGCCATCACCGAGCGCGCCATGCGTGGTGAGATTGACTTCAAGGAGAGTTTCACCGAGCGCGTGGCATTGCTCAAAGGCTTGGATTCCAGCGTAATGAAAGATATTGCCGAGCATCTGCCGCTCACCGAAGGGGTGCCGCGGCTGATGAAGGTGCTCAAGACCTGTGGCTATAAGATAGCCATCCTCAGCGGCGGCTTCACATTCTTTGGCGAATACCTGCGTCAGCGGTTTGGCATCGATTTCGTCTATGCCAATGAACTGGAAATTGATGAAAACGGTAAGCTCACGGGCCGCTACGTGGGTGAGATTGTCGATGGGCATCGTAAGGCCGAATTGCTGAAGCTCATCGCGCAGGTGGAGCATGTCAACCTCGCGCAGACCATTGCTGTGGGCGACGGCGCCAACGACCTTCCGATGATTAGTGAGGCGGGTCTCGGCATTGCATTCCATGCCAAGCCGCGTGTGGTGGCCAATGCCAGTCAGAGCATCAATACGATGGGACTCGACGGCGTGCTTTATTTCTTAGGATTTAAGGACAGCTACCTCGATAGCCTTTCAAAGGACTGACCGCTATTCGGCGACCTCAACGCGTACGTGTTGGAAGCCCATTGACTTCACAAGCGTCGCCATCTGTACCTTCGCGTTGTTGTTGGCGCGTTTGATGTTGGCTTCGGTCATACAGCGACGACGCATGACGACGGCTGCCTTACGGGTGAGTGCCGCACGGTCGTTCTCAGTCCATTTGCCGGTTTCGATGAATGACCGCGTGCGCGCCTCGTCGACGAAGTTGTCGTCGAGGAGTTGCGCCTTAGGCAGCGTGACAACCACGGTGTCCTTGTCGTTTGAGATCCATCCGTCGGGCGCCTTACTGAGGTCGATGCCCAGACGCAGCGTTCCGTAATAGATGCGCGCCAGACGGTCGTCGCCGAAGAAACCATGGCGGATGGTGTCGACCACCTCTTCGTCGGCAATCGACAGAAACTCCCATTGACCAATGCTGCGCAAACTGTCGATTTGCGTCGCGGTCATCGTCACTTTTCCTTTGCCGCCCAAGTGAAGGGCGGTGGTGTTGCTGCAGCGCACAACGACGACGGCGAGAATGATGACGCAGCAGGCAATGGCGATGATGCCGGCAATGATAGCGTGTCTTTTCAATTCCTTCATGGCAATGGTCAGTTGATGATTTTGATGATGGACTTCAGCCGTTCGGGTGTCAATTCGCGGCGGAAGGTGATGGTTACGTTCTCTTCGCGGAAGCCCATTCTGACGATGATGGGGATAAGCTGTCGGGCTGCGCTTTGTCGGGCATCGGCTAAGATATCGGTGGATGGCAGACTGTTGATGATGTCTTTACGGCCCTGTTGTTGGATGGTGGTGATGTCGTCATCGGTGAAGCGGCTGCGGAGCAGCGACACCTCCTGCATGATGCCCTCATGGTCGATGCGCGTGGCGGTGAGCGTCACTTCGGGGTCGGGGAGGATAATCTCCACCTTGTCACCGTGGCGGTGGATGTTGTCGGCCGTCAGTCGGTTCATGTCGATATAGGCTTTCGCCGTCGCTGTTACTGGAATGGCGATGCGACGGGTGCCAAGGGGAAGGTTGATGTGGATGTCATGATTGAAAAGTTTGCCGTCGACAACGGCGGGGTCGTCGTACATCACAATCTTATGCAACTGATATTCAGCCGTATACAGTCGTGAGCAGTCGGAGATACGCTGCGCCAGCACCGGAATGGTATCGATGGAAGCCACCGGTGCCTTGTCCGTCTTGCGGTGCGATCCTATCAGAAATCCGATGAGCAGCATCAGGCATAGCACCAACAGCGCCGCGCCCGACATAAGGAAAGTTTTTCTGCGATTCATGCGGCAAAGATAGTAAGAAATACTTTGTTTTTGCTAACTTTGCACAAGATATTCATTATTATTTAGCATTTACGATGGTTCCATTCCATTCATTGATGAAAAGACTGGCTGCTGCCTCACTGATGGTGTTGGCCGTGTTGGCCGTTGCTTCCTGCAAGGAAAAGAAACGCGATTACATCATCGTCTCCCATAAGCCCATTGTCGTTAAGTCGAACAAACCCAAGTCGATGGGTGATATGACTCAGTCGCGGGAGATTAACTGGCTTGGTCAGACCTATAAGTTGACGATGTCGCTGCGGTCAGACACCTCATTGCCTCTGGCCTCCGACGGTGAGCAGAAATACTACGACAACCGCATCACCCTGCGTATCCTGCGCAGCGACGGCTCGGTATTCTTCGACCGTACGTTTACCAAGGCCGACTTCAAATCGTATGTCAACGGCCAATATTACGATAATGGCGCTTTGCTCGGCATCGTCTTCGACAAGGTGGAGGGCAACAATATTTGTTTCGCCGCCAGCGTTGGCAGTCCCGACAAGTCGAGCGACGAATTCGTTCCCCTCGTGCTGAAGGTGAGCAATACCGGTGGCGTGAGCGTCTCGCAGTCGGCGATGACGGATGAGTAATAACCTCAGCAATGGCCTTACCACTTCAGCTCCCCGTATTTCTTCTTATACCATATCTGCAGGGCATTGAGGATGTTCTGCCAGACGACGTAGGCGCAAGGCGCAATGATGACCAACGGATTGAGGAAGTGGAGAATGAGCCAGATACCCACCACATTGTTCTTCTGCCCCAAGGCCTGCCCTGCGTCGATGCGGGCTTGCGGACCCCAGAAGTGACCGACCCATTTACCGATGGAGAACAGCAAGATGCATACCAGTAGCGGGAGGAAGATGAGCAGGGACATTGCCCATCCGTGCAGCGGCGAATGGATGAGCGTCTGCGTGGCCAGTCCCATGATGATGCTCAGGTTGAACGACCACAGGTAGAACGGTGCGTTGGGCACCCGTTTTACCCAAGCCACCACGCGCGGCAGGAGGCGTTGCGTAAGCAGGCCGAGGATGAGTGGAAGAATGAGCACACGCAGAACGCGCTCAAGCACCATCATAGCCGACATGAGAAACGTAATGTTGGCGTTGCGCTCCACCAATGGGAAGAATGCCGGAATGATGACCACCGTGAAGCAGTTGGCGATAATCATATACACCGTCATCGTGGCGATGCTGCCGCCAAGTTTCTCGGTGACCACCGCCGCTGCGGCAGCTGTAGGGCAGATGACGCAGATGAATATACCCTCCAATACTACCTTTGTGTCAGGATCGGCGTGGGGAAACAACACGATGATCAGTACCACGAGCCCCGACAACCCTGTACGGACGAGCTGCAGGAGGAAATGCCACGTTCGTGGCCGGAAGTTGTGCATGTCAATCTTGCAAAACGTCATATAGAGCATGACGAAAATGACGACGGGCAGCAGACTGACAAGCTTCGGTCCCACAAAGTCGCCCACCGGCTCTAAGGGCGGCAGGTAGGCGAATGTCAGGTAGACGATGCAGCCCACACAGAGTGCAACGAGCAGCGTCCAGTTTTTTATGAATCTGATGATTTTTCCTTGTGTCATAAGCTGTTATTTGAATTTTGCCGCGATACGGTCGAAGCTGTCTTTGAGCAGCGTACCAATCTCGGCCACATAGTTGCGCCCGACGGGTATCTCCTCGTCGATGCCGCGCAACTTGATGCTTTGTTTACTATAGTGTTCTATCTTAGCCACGGCGACGAGGAAGGAGCGGTGTACGCGTACAAACTCCTTGTCGGGCAGCAATTCCTCCATCTTCTTCAGACTGATTTGCGAGAGCAGCGTCGAGCCGTCGAGCAGGTGGAGCTTCACGTAGTTGTCCATCGACTCGATATAGACGATGCTGTCGATGCTCACCTGCACGTTTTTGTATTCCACCTTCAGTGTGATGAGGCGCTCGGGTCGCTGCGCCATAGCCGTCATCTTCCGCATGCGTATCCACTGGTTGGCCCGGTCGATGGCTTTGACGAAGCGCTGATAGAAGAAGGGCTTGTGAAGGAAGTCGACTGCGTTGACCTCATAACTCTCTAAGGCGTAATCGGCGTAAGCTGTGGTGAAGATGATGCAGATGTTGTCGGGCAGCTGATGCGCCACTTCCATGCCCGTGAGGTCGTTCATCTCGATGTCGAGGAAGACGATGTCCGGTTTCTTTTCCAATATCTGTTGTAAACCCAGCCGTGGCTTCGTGAAGGTGTCCAGCGTGATGCCGCCCATACGCTCACAGTAGTTGCGTATGATACCCAAGGCAATGGGTTCGTCGTCAATAGCTATGCAGTACATATATAATAAGGTGTAATGGGGTAATGTGAGGCGGGTTGAGGGGTCATTCCTTTGTGGCGCCCCATCTGTTTGATTTCGAGTCTGACGTGGTAGCCCTCGTGGTCGGCGTGGGTACGCAGCGTGTAATCGTCGGTGTAGAGCAGGTCGAGGCGGTGGCGCACGTTTCTGATGCCGTTGTGCGACGACACCTTCTTCTGCGTATTGATGTGACTGTTGTAAACGTTGAAGAGTAGGGTGCCGCGGTGCACGCGCAGCTTTACGTCGATGCGGCAGTCGTCGTTGGATGAGATGCCGTATTTGAATGCGTTCTCCAGGAATGTGATGAGAATCATTGGCGCGATGGGCGTCTCGGGGTTGTCGACGTCGTAGCTCGTCGTTACGCGCACGGTGTCGCCGAGGCGCAGTTGCTGCAGGTCGACATATTCCTGCAGATACTCCGTCTCCTCCTTCATCGGAATGACGTCGCGGTTGGCGTTGTTGTAAGTGTATTTACACATGTTGATGAACTTCTCAAACGCTTCCTCGCGCTTGTCCGAGTCGGTGAGGATGAGTCCGTAGAGCGTGTTGAGTGTGTTGAAGAGGAAGTGGGGGTTGATCTGCGACTTATACATCGCCAGCTCGGCCTTATCGCGTTGCGCCTCCATATCCTCGCGGGCGCGGGCCAGTCGCGCCGACTCCATAAGCATGTTGTTGAAGAAACTGAAACCCAGGATGACGAGAAACAGAAACCACACCGTCGTCTCGATGGGCGTCCAGCGCAGCGGGTGACCCGGGTGCTCGTTGAAGCTCAGCCATACGGCAAAGCGGGCGAAGAGCGCCGTCACACCGAGCGCCACCATCAGATAGAGCATGCTGCGGAGATAGTGGTGGCGGATAAACAGTCCGGGGATATTGGCGTGCGTCAGCGCCTGGTATATAATAATAAGGTACGCGATGACGGCGACGAAAAGCCACGGACGGTTCTCAACCCACTTCACGGTTGGTACCACCAAGGTGAGCACAGGGATGAAGATAAAGAAGAAGAAAAGATTCGTGTAAAGATTGAGTTTCTTTTCTGTCATATCAATGTTCTTATTTTGATGCAAAGATAGTGCAATCGGGGGGAATAGCAAAGCGAAATGACTATCTTTTTATTTCTTTACTTCCCTTAATTCCTGTAAAAACCATCTTCGTTTACCATCACTTTTTTGTCGTTTACACTCAGAAAAGCCACTTTTATTGCCCTAAATCAATACAATGACTACCTTTGTGATATGAAAAGAACAATTCTGACATTGATGATAGCGCTCGCCACGGCAGTGAATGTGGCAGCTAAACCCAACGATCCCGACCACGCTGAGCCGCAGATGAGCGAGGCCGAAGCACTGTTTACCGTCACCGGTCAGCAGATTATCGACAATGCGCGGCAGTATATCGGAACGCCCTACAGCTATGGCGGCAGAAGCACGAGAGGCTTCGACTGCTCCGGCTTCACGTCGTATGTCTACAAGAATCTGAATATCCGCCTCAACAGCAGCTCGCGCACCCAGTTCCAGGAGGGCGTCTCTGTTGACCGCGACAATATGAAGGTCGGCGACCTGGTGTTCTTTGCCGGACGTAATGCCCGCGGTGGCGTGGGCCACGTGGGCATCGTGAGTGAGGTCAACGAGGACGGCACTTTCAACTTCATCCATGCCAGTTGCTCTGAGGGCGTCACCGAGTCGAACAGCGCCGAGCCTTACTACCAGCGCCGCTTCAAAGGCGCACGGCGCATCGTGGCCGACTACAGTGACATCTATGCTATGAACAAATAGTTTTCCACTTAAATAGTTTTTTATACACGATCTTTACTGATTTGATTTCTATCTTGTGACGGCTGTCGGTGCAGAGGCATTGGCAGCCGTTGCGCGTTGATATGCGTTAAATAGTCTTCTTTTCTTTGGAAGTTTTAAAAGAATTGTTATCTTTGCCACCATATTATTAGTAACTGAACAATACTTTATGACAGACGAAATTGATGTAAAGGAACTTGAAGACGTGGTGGTTCGCTTTTCCGGTGACTCTGGCGATGGCATGCAGTTGGCCGGCAATATCTTCTCCACCATATCAGCAACAGTAGGTAATGGTATATCGACTTTCCCCGATTATCCGGCAGACATCCGTGCGCCGCAAGGCTCGCTCACGGGCGTGTCGGGCTTCCAGGTGCATGTGGGTGAGGATAAGGTCTATACGCCCGGTGACAAATGCGACGTACTGGTGGCAATGAATGCTGCCGCGCTCAAGACGCAGTACCGCTATGCCAAGCCCGGCGCCACGATTATCATCGACACTGACGCCTTCGGCCCCAACGACCTGAAGAAGGCGGAGTTCAAATCCAACGACTATCTCGGTGAGATGGGCATCGACCCCGACCGCGTCGTCGCTTGCCCGCTGACGCAGATGGTCAAGAGCTGTCTGGCCGACGAGGGTATGGACAACAAGAGCATCCTCAAGTGCCGCAACATGTTTGCCGTGGGGTTGGTCTGCTGGCTGTTCAACCGCGACCTCAACCTTGTGGCGCAGTTCCTTCGCGAGAAGTTTGCCAAGAAACCGGCTATTGCTGAGGCCAATATCAAGGTGGTCAGGGCCGGCTACGACTATGGCGCCAACACCCATGCCTCCACGCCTGGCACCTACCGCATTGAGACCAAGCATAAGGTGCCCGGCCGCTATATGGATATCACCGGTAATAAGGCCACGGCTTATGGTCTTATCGCCGCTGCCGAGAAAGCCGGACTGCGCCTCTACCTCGGTTCTTACCCCATCACCCCTGCCACCGACATCCTGCATGAACTGTCGAAGCATAAGAGTCTCGGCGTCATCACGGTGCAGGCTGAGGATGAGTTGGCCGCCGCCGCGTCGGCCATTGGTGCTTCATTTGCCGGAGCGCTGGCCGCCACATCGACCTCCGGACCGGGTATCTGTCTGAAGAGTGAGGCCATGAACCTCGCCGTCATCGATGAGCTGCCGCTGGTCGTGATTGATGTTCAGCGTGGCGGTCCGTCGACAGGACTGCCCACGAAGAGTGAGCAGACCGACCTGTTGCAGGTGCTCTACGGCCGCAACGGCGAGAGCCCTATGCCCGTCATTGCCGCCACCAGTCCCACCGACTGCTTCGACGCCGCCTTCATGGCTGCGAAGATAGCCTTGGAGCATCTCACGCCGGTCGTATTACTCACCGACGCCTTCATCGCCAACGGTTCGTCGGCATGGCGGCTGCCGGATATCAATAAGTTGCCCGACATCCATCCTCATTATGCCACACCCGACCAGGCCGGCCACTATACGCCTTTTGAGCGTGACCCCGAGACAAAGGTACGCTACTGGGCTATCCCCGGTCAGGAAGGCTTTACCCATATCCTCGGCGGACTGGAGAAAGATGAGCATACGGGTGCCATTTCCACCAACCCGGAGAACCACAACCTCATGGTGCATGAGCGCGCTGAGAAGGTGGCGCTCATCCCCGTTCCCGACCTCGAGGTGGAAGGCGATAAGGATGACGCCGACTTGCTCATCGTGGGCTTCGGCTCAACCTATGGCCACCTTCATTCGGCGATGATGCAACTCCGAAAGGAAGGCTACAAGGTGGCATTGGCGCAGTTGAAATACGTCAACCCGCTGCCGAAGAATACGGCCGACGTGCTTCTCAAATATAATAAGGTGGTCGTGGCTGAGCAAAACCTCGGTCAGTTGGCTGCTGTACTGCGCGCCAAGGTCGACAACTTCGTGCCTTATCAGTATAATGAGGTCAAAGGCCAACCTTTCGTCGTGGCCGAACTCGTGAAGAACTTCAAAGAAATCATTCAAAAGGCTTAAACTATGCAATATACCATCCAAGATTATAAGAAAGGCCAGCCGCGCTGGTGCCCCGGTTGCGGCGACCATAGTTTCCTTGCCAGTTTACAGAAGGCCATGGCCGAACTCGGCGTGCCGCCCTACGAGACTGCCGTCATCTCAGGTATCGGCTGCTCCAGCCGACTGCCTTACTATGTCAATGCCTACGCCATGCAGACCATCCACGGTCGTGCAGCCGCCATCGCCACCGGCGCCAAGGTCGTCAACCCGAAGCTCACGGTGTGGCAGATTAGCGGTGACGGCGACGGACTGGCCATCGGTGGCAACCACTTCATCCATGCCATGCGCCGCAATATCGATCTGAACATGATATTGCTCAACAACCGCATCTATGGTCTGACGAAGGGGCAGTACTCACCGACGTCGCCGCGTGGTTTCGTGTCGAAGTCGAGTCCTTACGGTACGGTGGAGGATCCTTTCCGCCCTGCTGAGCTCTGCTTTGGCGCGCGGGGTCATTTCTTTGCCCGTTCGGTGGCCAACGACGGTGCTGAGACGGTAAAGATATTGAAAGCTGCTGCCCGCCACAAGGGTGCATCGGTTTGCGAGATTATGCAAAACTGCGTTATCTTCAACAATGGTGCCTACGACCCCATCTACACCCGTGAGGGTCGTAAGAAGAATGCCATCTACGTTGAGGATGGTAAACCGCTGGTCTTTGGCGAGCACGACGAATACGGTCTGGTGCAGGAAGGTTTCGGATTGAAAGTCGTTGAGATTGGCAAGGATGGCTATACCCTTGATGATGTGTTGATTCACGACAGCCATAATCCTGACGACACCCTGCAGTTGCGTCTGGCGCTGATGGACAATGAACACGGCTTCCCCGTGGCGCTCGGCGTCATCCGTGATGTTGAGGCTCCCACCTATGATGAGGCTGTCAACGCTCAGCTGGAGGATGTGAAGGCCAAGAAACCTTACCACAACTTCACGGAGCTGTTGGAGACCAATGATATTTGGGAGGTGAAATAAGAGCCTCCCCTCGGCCCCCCTCCTTTGGAGGGGGGAAGGGGGGGAGGCTCCTATAGTTTATCCCCATAGCACAGATCCCCTGCATCGCCAAATCCAGGAACGATGTAGGCATGCTCGTTGAGGCCCGGGTCGATGGCTGCACACCAGATGGTGGTGCGGTCGGCGGGTAACACCTTTTTGATATGATCGATGCCCTGTGGCGTGGCGATAACGCAGCACACGTGGATGCGGCGAGGCGTTCCTTTGGTGAGGAAAGCCTTGTAGCCCAGTTCCATGCTGCCGCCGGTGGCGAGCATCGGGTCGGCGATGATGAGCGTCTTGTCTTCGATGCTCGGCGTGGCGAGGTATTCCACATGAATGCCTACCTCATGATGCGCCTCATCTTTATATTCGCGATAAGCCGACACAAAGGCATTGGCCGCGTGGTCAAAGACATTGAGGAAGCCCATGTGGAAAGGCAGACCGGCGCGGAAGATGGTGGCCAGCACAATCTTGTCGGTCGGAACACGCACCTTGGCAAGGCCGAGCGGCGTGGTGACCTCGCGCTGCTCATACTGCAACTGCTTCGACACCTCAAAAGCCTCATATTCACCCAACCGCTCGATGTTGTTACGGAAAAGCAACCGGTTCTTTTGATAGTCTTTATCGCGAATCTCGCAAAGGTACTGTCCGATGATGCTGTCAGTGGCTGACAGGTTAATCACTTCAAACTCTTTATTGTTATCTGTTTCCATATAGTAGATGTTTTGATTGCAAAAGTACTAAATCCCCTTTGCTTTTTGCATTGTCGGGCTTGCAAAATGAATGGGTACCCCATGGTTTTTTATTTCTTTAACCTAAAAAAGATTTAGACACCTACAAAAAACAATCCTGCCGCTTTGCAGCGACTTTTGTTTTTCGTACCTTTGCGCTCGGAAAGAAATTATCAACATTCACAACTTAAATACATTTCACAAAAATGGCAAAGTTTGATAAGTCAGTTTTAGCAACCTATGGTATCCAGACGGGTACCGCCGAGGTTCTGTACAATCCTTCTTATGAGGTTCTCTTCAACGAGGAGACCAAGCCGGGCCTCGAGGGCTACGACAAGGCTCAGGAGACTGAGCTGGGCGCAGTCAACGTGATGACTGGTATCTACACCGGCCGCTCGCCTAAGGATAAGTTCATCGTTGATGACGCTACCTCTCACGACACCGTGTGGTGGGACAGCGATGAGTATCACAACGACAACCACCGCGCAAGCGTTGCGACCTGGAAGGCTGTGAAGAAGCTTGCTCAGGAAGAGCTCTCCAACAAGAAGCTGTATGTCGTCGACGGTTTCTGCGGCACTCACCGCGACACCCGCATGAAGGTTCGCTTCATCATGGAGGTGGCATGGCAGGCTCACTTCGTGACCAACATGTTCATTCGTCCTAAGACAGAGGCTGACTTTGAGCAGGAGCCCGACTTCATCGTTTACAACGCATCTAAGGCTAAGGTGACCAACTGGAAAGAGCTGGGCCTGCACTCTGAGACTGCCGTTGTCTTCAACGTGACCAGCAAGGAGCAGGTGATCCTGAATACTTGGTATGGTGGTGAGATGAAGAAGGGTATGTTCTCTATGCAGAACTACTTCCTCCCGCTGCGTGGTATCGCCAGCATGCACTGCTCTGCCAACACCGATATGAACGGTGAGAACACCGCTATCTTCTTCGGTCTCTCCGGCACCGGTAAGACCACGCTGTCTACCGACCCGAAGCGTAAGCTCATCGGCGACGATGAGCACGGATGGGACGACAAGGGTGTGTTCAACCTCGAGGGCGGCTGCTATGCTAAGGTCATCAACCTCGACAAGGAGGCTGAGCCCGACATCTATGGTGCCATCACCCGCGACGCTCTTCTCGAGAACGTGACCGTTGACAAGGACGGCAAGATTGACTTCGCAGATAAGACCGTTACCGAGAACACTCGTGTAAGCTATCCTATCTATCACATTAAGAACATCCAGCGTCCTGAGAGCCAGGGTCCCGCTGCAAAGCAGGTAATCTTCCTGAGCGCCGACGCTTTCGGTGTGCTGCCTCCTGTTTCTATCCTGAATGCTGAGCAGACCAAGTACTACTTCCTCTCTGGCTTCACCGCTAAGCTGGCTGGCACAGAGCGTGGTATCACTGAGCCTACTCCTACCTTCAGTGCTTGCTTCGGCCAGGCCTTCCTCGAGCTGCATCCTACCAAGTATGCTGAGGAGCTCGTCCGTCACATGCAGAAGAGCGGCGCTAAGGCTTACCTCGTCAACACTGGTTGGAACGGTACCGGCAAGCGTATCTCTATCCGTGATACCCGCGGCATCATCGACCGTATCCTCGACCACGAGATCGACAAGGCTCCTACAAAGACCATTCCTTACTTCAACTTCGTCGTTCCTACAGAGCTCGAAGGCGTGAACAAGGACATCCTCGATCCCCGCGATACTTACAAGGACGCTTCTGAGTGGGAGGCTAAGGCCAAGGATCTGGCTGCCCGCTTCATCAAGAACTTCAAGAAGTACGAGGGCAACGAGGCTGGTAAGGCTCTTGTGGCCGCTGGTCCTCAGCTCTAATTAACCTCGGCTCTAAAAAGTAGCAAAAATAATTTCCATTGAGGCTGTTCTAAAGGCGTGAGCTTTCGGAACAGCCTTTTTTGATTTCTGTCGACGAAGCAGCCAGTGTAGTGGCCGGTCTTGTGCCGGCCACCAGCCGCATTTTGCGATAGCTATGGTATCGCATCGCGATAGCTATGGTATCGCACTGCGATAGCTATGGTATCGCACTGCGATAGCTATGGTATCGCGACTCGATAGCTATGGTATCGCGGGGCGATAGAGAAGATAGAGACGCTGCATAGCAGCGTCCTACTGAACCGAAGGAAACGAGGGCAGTGGCCTACTGAACCACTAAGCTGCACATCAGTGTCCTACTGAACCATCAAAGTTAGGGTAGGAACGGGTAACTACAGCCCTAAAAGCAGCCATCCGTTTAACACGCATTTGACTGGACTTCTGGACTTCTGACTTCTGGACTTCTGACTTCTGGACTTCTGACTTCTGGACTTCTGCTTTCTGTCTTCTGGACTTCCGGACTTCTGCCTTCTGGACTTCTGTTTTCTGACTTCCGGACTTCTGCCTTCTGGACTTCTGTTTTCTGACTTCCGGACTTCTGACTTCTGGTCTTCCAATACCTCCAATCCCCGCTTGTAACTATTCAGCGATAGGTACGGCAGGGCTGTCCGTAGCACCAAACAGTGCTCGGATTGCCTCAAATGGTGTCTGCTTATGTTTCTTCGCAGTTTCTATTATTGAATGCAGGTCAAAGAAAGCAT